>Ga0209511_1000575_pt1 | contig 36358 bp, 26 predicted proteins | sample SSSSmetaG_FD_184141 | JGI IMG/M metagenome (GOLD analysis project Ga0209511, IMG submission 184141) | Glacier valley bacterial and archeal communities from Borup Fiord, Nunavut, Canada, to study Microbial Dark Matter (Phase II) - ​SSSS... | ecosystem: Environmental > Aquatic > Freshwater > Ice >... | reverse complement strand
TACGTTGTGGGCAATGGCTAAAAAAGAATTATCCTGAGGTAAAAGTAATGATGGGCGGTGGGTTTGCAAATACAGAATTACGATCCCTTGCAGATAAAAGGGTGTTTGAATTTTATGATTTTGTTACCCTTGATGATGGCGAAGCACCCATTGAAAACCTAATTGCGTACGTTACAAAAAACAAAACAGTCGATGAACTTAAACGTACTTTTTTATTGCAGAATAGAGAAGTGGTTTACATAAACAACAAATTTGTAAAAGATTACCGGCAGGGCGAAGTGGGTACGCCCGATTACAGTGATCTGCTCCTGGATCAATATATTTCTGCCATAGAAGTTGTAAACCCTATGCATAGAATGTGGAGCGATGGCCGCTGGAATAAATTGACCATGGCCCATGGCTGTTACTGGGGCAAATGTACTTTTTGCGATGTATCGCTGGATTATATAAAAATTTACGAGCCCGTTGCAGCAGGAATTATTTGCGACCGCATGCAGGAGATAATGACCCAGACAAAACAAAATGGGTTTCATTTTGTAGATGAAGCTGCGCCACCTGCCTTAATGCGTGCTGTAGCTGTGGAGATTTTAAAAAGGAAAATGGTCGTAACCTGGTGGACCAATGTTAGGTTCGAAAAAAGCTTTACCAGAGATCTTTGTCTGTTGCTCAGCGCTTCGGGTTGTATAGCAGTTTCGGGTGGATTAGAAGTTGCATCTGACAGGCTTTTAAAACTGATTGAGAAAGGAATAACTGTTGAGCAGGTGGCAAAAGTTACCCGTCATTTTACAGAGGCAGGTATATTGGTACATGCTTATCTTATGTATGGCTTCCCCACACAAACAGATCAGGAAACGGTAGACGCATTAGAAATGGTGCGCCAGCTTTTTGCAGCAGGTGTTTTACAATCAGCATTCTGGCATCGTTTTGCTTTAACAGCGCACAGCCCTGTAGGTTTAAATCCGCAAAAATTTAATATTAAAACACTTAACGAAATCATTGGCAGCTTTGCCAATAACGATGTTGAGTACGAAGATGAAACTGGTGGCGACCATGATAGCTTTGGCTATGGCTTAAAAAAATCGCTGTTTAACTACATGCACAATATTGGAGTAGATGAGCCGCTGCAAAAATGGTTCGATCACAAAATTCCTAAAACAAAAATTGCTCCTGATTTTATTTTAAGTGCATTAAATGAACAGGAGTTAAACAGTTTTAAACCTTCAGCAAAAATAATTTTTACAGGCAATATTCCTTCAGTAGAATACTTTACACAATCAAAAAAAGGAAACACAAGGGAGATGGCAACGCTTACGTTTGTAAACAAAAGGCATACCCAGCAAATTCAGGTTTTAAAACAGCAGGGGGAGTGGCTTGTTTCAATACTTCCTCTTCTTAATATAAACAATACAACACAATTAACCCTTCAGCAGATCAAGGATAATTACAGCAACGCCGAGCTGGAAGATTTTGAAATATTCTGGGACAACAAGCCTGTAAATACGCTCTACAAATCGGGTTTGTATCATTTGTAAAATGAAAACAGCCTCCAATTACTAAAGAATATTTAAAGTAATTGGAGGCTGTTTATTAGAAGCTTATGCTACTTTTAATGAAGACACATTTTCTATTGCTGCCTGTATCTGCTCTTTGGTAAATGGTTTGGCAAGAAAAATATCTGCACCATTTTGTAAAGCTGTTGCTTTATCTGTAGTATCGGTATTACCGGTAATCATGATAATTTTAATAAGCGGATAGCTACTTTTAATTTCTTTAATATATTCTAAGCCAAGGCCATCCGGCAACTGGTTATCTATAATTACAATGTCGGCGCTTTGCTCTTTTAAAAAAGTTGCAGCTTTTGCAAGAGTAGTTACATGTTCAATTTCAATATCTTCCTTTTTAAGCATAAGGTTTAAGATTAATGAAATATCACCTTCATCTTCAATAATAAGAATATTCATTTTTTGGCTGTTAAAAGTTTTATTATCCATCATAAATAAGTTTTGGTTGTTACATTTTTGTGCAGGCATTAATAAATATTATGCCAAACATTAGTATGCTCTTACATTTTTTCCTTCCATAAAATTAATGAAAGCTTTGTTACAAACACGATTTCCACCGGGGGTGGGATAATTACCCGTAAAATACCAGTCGCCCTTGTTATTTGGGCAGGCTTCATGGAGGGTTTCAATAGTCTGGTAAATAACTTCAACGGGTATGGTAACTTCTTCGGGTGTTATAAGTTGTGCTATTTTGGCCGAAATTTCTTCAGGTGTAAAAGACCTGTACACCAGCCTTACCAGATTTTCAGTGTGCAGTTTATTGTTGCGCTGCAGCTCTTTACATTTCTCTAAAATATCTGTAAGCACCTGTTCATCGCCTCTTTCTTTTAATAAAGCTACGGCGGCTTTAAATGCAATAAAATCACCCATTTTACTCATATCTATGCCATAACAGTCAGGATATCTTATTTGAGGAGCGGAGGATACTATAATAATTTTTTTTGGCTTAAGTCGGTTTAGCATTCTTATAATGCTCTCTTTAAGTGTAGTACCTCTTACAATACTGTCGTCAATTACAATTAATGTATCCTTGTCTTTTTTTACAGTACCATAGGTAATATCATATACATGCTGCACCATTTCGTTGCGGCTGCTGTCTTCTGTAATAAAAGTGCGAAGCTTAACATCCTTGATAGCAATTTTTTCAATCCGCACTTTTCTGTTTATCATTTCTGATAATTTTTCTTCATCAAACTCTTTTCCCCAGCTTAGTATGCGCTCTTTTTTTATTTCATTCAAATAATCTTCAGCTCCTTTAATTAATCCATAAAATGCAGTTTCGGCCGTATTTGGAATGAAAGAAAAAATGGTGTTTTTAAGATCATAGTCAACAGCTTTTAAAACAATTTTGCTTAAAAAGTAACCCAGTGCTATTCTTTCTCTGTAAATTTTTTCATCGCTTCCACGGCTAAAATAAATTCTTTCAAAACTACAGGCTTTCCTTTCCTGTGCAGTTACAATCTGTTCAATGCTGTAACTGCCATCTGCTTTGGCTATTAAGGCTGTGCCTGGCATCAATTCTTTTACTTCATTTTCTTCCAGGTTAAAAGCTGTGCGTATAGCCGCACGCTCACTTGCGCCTACAATAATTTCATCATTTACATAGTAATAAGAAGGTCGAATACCGTGCGCATCTCTTACAATAAAACCATCACCATTGCCTGTAATCCCTGCAAAATTAAAACCACCATCAAACAGGGGTACAGCTTTTTTGAGCATCCCAATAATATCGGGATTACCCGGGTTTAATTCATCTGCTTTTATAAGAAAATGATAAAGCACTTCCATCATGGCAGCAAGATCGCTTTGCTTTTCAAATGTGCCGGGATCAATGTTTATCAGCCCAAAAAGTTCATCTGTATTAACCAGATTAAAATTGCCTGCAAGCGCAAGATTACGGGATGGAATAGTATTTTTTTTGATGAACGGATGGCAGAACTGTACATCATTTTTACCCTGAGTGCCATACCTTAAATGTCCCAGCAAAATTTCGCCTAAAACCGGTATATGGCCTTTCATTAACCCGGGATGACTTTTAATATCGGGTTGATATTTTTCTATTTCTTCTATTTCTTTACCTATTTGTTGAAAAAGATCTGCAATGGGTTGCTGTGCGCAGCTGCGCAACCTGTACATAAATGGATAACCGGGTTCAGTATTAAGTTTTACAGCTGCAATGCCCGCACCATCCTGCCCACGGTTATGTTGCTTTTCCATAAGGAGATACAGTTTGTTTAAGCCATATAAAACTGAGTTGTGTTGTTGCTGGTAGTAGCTGAATGGTTTGCGGAGTCTAATAAAAGCAAGTCCACATTCGTGTTTAATTGCATCGCTCATTACAGGATATCGGTTGATATTGTGAGGTGAGTTGTAAAATTAGCTGATTACTTTACAGCAAACAAAAAACCCTCAAAGTGTGAGGGTTTTTTAACTATTGTAATAACGGAAACCGCATTAAAAACATAATCATTTGCTGATGAATTATAAACCACTTATGGTAAAACCTACCTGTATTAGTTTAGTATCCGGTGCTACACCGTCTTTAAAAATACCGGTAAGGTTGTAAGCGCCAAACAATGAAAATATACCGTAACCTACCCTTGCAGTAGCGGCAATTCTTGTGGTATTAAAAAATGATTTTGAGCTTTCTTTTAAAGTTAGCCCGTTTAGTTTGCCACCTGAGGCAGTTTCAAGATTTTTTGCTTTGGTATGTGCATTTAACAGTGTACCTACTTTTACACCGATGGCTGCTTTAATAGATTGGTTGGGCGTTTCGGGCTTTGACATAAACCTTAGCTCTACAGGTATTTCCAGGTAAGCAGTTGCTAGTTTGTATTTTTTATAATTGTTGCCTGTATCAGTTTTAATAAAAGGCAGTTTTGCGTTATTTGAAGCAATTTTAGTTTCCATTTTATTAAAATAAATATTGCTTGTACCCACTCCGATTCCAATAGCCGCACTAAGCCTGGGATTTGTTTTAAACTGCTTATCGTACATTAAGTATGCATTGGCGCTGCGGTTAAAACCTTTAATATATTTAGATACACTGTCAGCAGTGCCATTCCAAAAATTAGAGGCCAGCTGTATCATTAAATGATCAGCCGGACGGTTGCCGAATTTTGAAGAAATAGAAGGTTTTGTTTGCGAAATAGCAATGGTAGAAATGGCACATGCAAATAGAATTGCAAAAAATTTTCTCATAATAAATTCTTAAGCGGTAAAAGTAAACGCCTATGGGTTAATGAAAGGTTAAAAAAACTGATATAAAAACGTCAATAAATGATACTTGACATCCTTGCAAAGGTATGGTTTGAGGACTACTAATAAAATCTAATAAAACGGGAAACTTTCAACATGTAAAAATGCTTTTTTAATTATAGCTTTATGATTTTGAAACCTTTTTTTATTTATCACAGTCTGAACTGTTGCTCGGTTTGGATATGCTTCAATGCCAGGAGTAATTGCTTTCTAAATTGGTTTGTATACTAACAGATATATTAAAGTCAATTTTTTTTTAAAAAGTGCTTTTTTATTTTTGGTACGATTGTATATAAGAAATCCTTTTTTTTACAAATTTTGCTAAAACTTATTCTTTATAATACAATACAGTTTTAACCATTTGAACCTAGAGATGATAAATTGTAAAATGATCCATCTCTCACCGTGTCCACATCTGTCTTTGCAAAATATGCTTCCCTATTATTTTTTCCCCTGCTTCTATTAATTGCTCAGCCGGAGAAGAAATCTTTTCAAAATATGTCTTCTTTTTAAAATGCTATTGATAATATTCTTTTTGAATCATTGCGTCTTTAGTGCCTTTAAGGTTCAAATTCTTTCTCATTATTGTATTTATTCAAGGCATAATCTTTTGAGAGCCTTTTCATACTTTCCACATTAGCAGTTTACAATTCAAGATTTCTCTTCATGTATTCCTTCACCGCCCATCTGTATACGCTTTTACCCGATGGTATTATCAACTCATAAGCAGCCCTTTTTACAGGGTCATTATTAATGCTTTTTGCAAAAGTATTTGCCCTCTTAAATTTCTTTCTCTGTATTTTTTGTGCGTCACTCGGCACAATATTTTTCATATTAGGGTATTTCGTTACCACTGTTTTATCAGTATATCTTTTAAACACGATTTCTTTCCCTATCGCTCCACTAAGTCCCTGCGAAATAATATCTTTTGCTATTGCCATCTTCATTTTTTTTTTAATAGTAAATCAGTTTTCAACTATTTTAATGCTTACTTTATACTATTGCACACAAAGGCTTCACCCATTCATCCTTCGGTGGTTAACCATAGATGATTCATTAAAAGACTATAAAATACATAGGATAACTGTTGGTGCAAGACTATAAAGTTCTTTTGAAATACAAATCTCAGCAAAAAGGCTTATTCCCAATCCACTAAATTCTTTACTAAAATAATGCTAAATTAATTAGTTCAATTAAATTTATTTATTTAGTTTTGTTACACAAATTATATTTACACGCAAATCAAGATACATCACTTAAAAAAAACAAACACATGAGCGCAGCAGAAAAAACACAAAAGGCAGAAAATGTAGAAAAGTTTAAGGCACTTAAACTTACGATGGATAAAATTGACAAAGATTTTGGGAAGGGTTCGGTAATGATGATGAACGAAAAAGGCGTTACAGAAGTAGAAGTTATTTCAACAGGTTCTATTGGATTAGATGTTGCACTAGGCATTGGCGGTTTGCCAAAAGGTAGGGTAGTCGAAATTTATGGTCCTGAATCATCAGGTAAAACAACACTCGCTATTCACGTAATTGCTGAAGCACAAAAAAAAGGCGGTATGTGTGCATTTATAGATGCAGAGCATGCTTTCGATAGTATATATGCACAAAAACTGGGTGTTGATATAGACAATCTTTTAATATCGCAGCCTGACTATGGTGAACAGGCTTTGGAAATTGCAGACAGACTTATCCTTTCCGGTGCTTTAGATGTTGTGGTGATAGATTCTGTTGCTGCACTAGTACCTAAAAGTGAGTTGGAAGGTGAAATGGGCGACAGCAAAATGGGCTTACAGGCACGTTTAATGAGCCAGGCTTTAAGAAAGCTTACTGCAACAATTCACAAAACAAATACCGTTTGTATTTTCATTAACCAGCTTAGAGAAAAAATAGGCGTAATGTTCGGTAACCCCGAAACTACAACAGGTGGTAATGCATTAAAGTTTTATTCTTCTGTTAGGTTAGATATACGCCGCATGGCACAAATAAAAGATGGAGATGATATAATCGGTAATCACATTAAAGTTAAAGTGGTAAAAAACAAAGTAGCGCCGCCTTTCCGCATAGCAGAGTTTGATATTGTTTATGGCGAAGGAATTTCTAAAGTAGGGGAAATTGTAGACATGGGCGTGGAACTTGGTATTGTACAAAAAAGCGGCAGTTGGTTTAGCTATAATGGTGATAAATTAGGTCAGGGCAGAGAAGCAGTTAAACAACTCATATTCGATAATCCTGCAATGGGCGAGGAGCTTGAAACAAAAATCAGAGAAAAAATAAAAGAAAATAAAGGAGCAGAGTAAATCTGTATAAATAAGTTTAGTAGGGTTAGTAAGTAATAACCGTCTTTGCAAAAAGACGGTTTATTTTTTTATTACGAGTGTGTTGTCCCAAACATCCATAGCCTTGTAAATCATAATAAAAAATCCACTAAGATCTAGGAGAGTGTTTTGGTCATTTTCGCTATCATGCTACCGTTGTACCAAATTTCCATGATGTAATCACCTTTTAAAAACCTGTCAGGCGTTAGGGAAAAGTTCAATTGTTTTTCTTCTTTAGCAGTTTCTGTATAAAGTTTTCTGGAGTATATTTTTTTACCTTCAGCACTTTCAAAAGTACCTGATTCCCAAACGGAATTTTTTACCACTTTCCCATCTGGTTGCAATACAACTATCAACAATTCTCCATTACCTTTTGCAGGTAAGTTTTTTATCGTAAAAGTGCCTACAATCCTTTCGGCATTGTCTGCCGTAATTGTTTCCTGCCCACTGGTGTTATTGCCTGCAACCGCAAATAGATGCAGAGCACTAGCTGTTGCAATATTATTATTGGTTACCCTTGAAACTATTGCTTTTTGTTTTTCAATCTGGGTTATTGTACTGGTTTGTGTAGTTTTTTGTTTGCCATTAATAAGTTGATTTATCAATAGCTGCAGTCTTTTATTCTCTGTTTCTACTCCTACAAATTTATTTTGCAGCAATGCCACTTTTTGTTGAAGCTCTTCTATTTTTATTTGAGCCAGTTTTAAATCTGCCTCATTATTTTTATTGGCCAGTAATGTTACAATCTCTTGACGCAATTGACCAAGTTCAGCCATTTTAATTTTAGTATCCGGGTCTGAAACTTTACTCGCTGTAAGGTTTAAATGGTCATCAATATCAGTAACCATATTACTGTATATTCTTGAGAGGGAATCCCTAAGTTTTGGAACTTTGCCAAATGCATTATTCGCTGCAGTTATATTAGGTGTAGGATTTTTTTTAAAGTAAATATTGTACCCTGATATTATCAGCATTACCGCAGATAACACAAGCAATATCATAGATGCAACCAGTAATTTATCGTATTTATTTTCACGCATAAAACAACTAATCAAAATAAGTTGATGCGGTATTTCGGAAGGATATAAGAATTAAAAACGGAGAGTTACAAACTTAAAGCTACTGTTATTTTTTTAAAGTTTACTGTTTACGCTTTGAGTTACATAGGCAGATATCCATCCAACCTGCCCGTTCTTAACTAAAAAAAAGTTTTTCTTTTCCTGCGTACCTTCAAACTGTCTTACAATATTAAGTAGCAGACCGGTGCCGGCCATCAGTGCTTTTTGGTCAAACACTTTTTGTACCCTGGCAACTTCTTCTTCAATACTTTTTTTGTTAATGGTTTTATCTGTTACTGAATTGGCAATAGAGGCAGGTGTTATAGTTGAAAAATTAGAAGCAAGTCTTTCATTTAATGCAGCTAAGTCCTCAAACCTTAATGGCACAACCGAATTATCTGCCAGTTCAGGGTAAAGCATTGTAGCAACAGCCCATGCAATACCGCCACTAAAAGCGAAGTTATCATTCATATTGTACGCACCGCTTTCATTTACTGCATATATTATTTCATTGTTTGGGTCACCTGCAAGCACTCTGTTTAAATACTTTTTATAATTGGCAATACTCTTATCATCGCCAAGTCTTTTTTCTGTTGCATTGCTGATGGTTTTTGTGCCCCAATTAAGCATAAACAGTTTTAATTCTTTTGTATTTCCATTTTTAAAATATCCCCCTTTTGTATTACCGCTCCCTATATCTATTAAAAAAGTATTGTATCTTCTTGCCTCCGGCACTATACCCAAGTGCGATAATTTAGCTTCATCCATCGCACCAATCACCGGTATTGCCCTCTTTGGCTCATTTAAAAGTAACCTCAAAGAATCTGCGAGGGCCACAATTCTATCTTGTTTGTTTTCTTTTTCCGCCTGACCTTTTATACCACTGCTTACAACAGTAAATATTTTTTCAGGAACAATATGATAAGTTTTTCTGGCGAAATTATAAAGGTTCCTTATTGCATATAATGTTGCAGTAAAAGTTTGCGGTGTAAACGATATAAAATCTGTGTTTATAGAACTGTCTTTTATCGCTACGAAAGAACCTGTAACTGAGGCATTTTTGCCCATTTTAATAATGCTCAATTTTACACCTTTAGAACCCACATCAATACCCGCATACAAATCATCTTCTCTGTAATTAGCAGGTATAAAATTTTGAGAAAAAGATTGTGCAGATATTAAAATAATAGAGATAAGTATGCTGTATTTTTTAGTTGATCTTGACTGCATAGAAACACTGTTTGTTCCTAAAATTACACTATTAAAGAAAACGTATTGTTACAGTAGATAAATTGTGCAAAAAATGCAAATGCTGAAAGGTTTGCCAAATGTGGTAGTAAGAAAAATTAAGTTACTTTAAGTCACACAATTACAAACAATGATGAATCTTTTTAAAAAGAAAGAACCGCAGTAGGTAGAAGCGAAAGGCAATCAGTTCAGCTGCCCTGTATGCGCTAATAAATATTTTCCTAGAAATGCGCAGTTAAACACATCCGTAGCTTCTTTCTTTGGCTTTGATTAGGCAATCGTTCGGCTACTTGTTTTGTATGTTCTGATTGTACTTTTAAATTTTGGTTCTTAGATTAATGACCATTCTTTTTGTTTACCAAAAAACAAACTATAAATTAAATAGTATTGTTTATGAACAATTTTGGATTTGGTTTTAGAACCTTTGACAATAATATTTTGATTGTTTCATGCTTAGGTCATCCTACAATAAAAAATGGGAATAGTAATTAAACTATACCCATTTGTTTTGCTCCCACTGCTGGACTTGAACCAGCGACCCTCTGATTAACAGTCAGATGCTCTAACCAACTGAGCTAAGTAGGAATCTACCTGCCGATTTCTCGGCGGGATGCAAAAATAAAGATTTTTGTCTCTAAAACAAATATAAATGCAATTATTTTAGCCAATTAAATATTCCCTTTTCTTCTATTCCTAAAAAATAACCATTGGCTCTTTTTTCTACAGGATAAGTTTTAAGATAATACCCTTCACCGGTTATGTTTCTGCCCGTTCGTAATGAAAATTTATACCGGTGCAGTGGACAAACAATATTTCCTGTTTCATCTATGTAACCACGGCTCAAATTACCGCCCGCATGTGGGCATTTTAATGATGTGGCGCACATCTGTTCTTTAAAAAAAGAAAGACAAATCTTTTTGCCGTTTATGTCCCATTCAGCCAGCCCATTTTCAGAAAATAAAATCTCCTCAAGGCTATCTGCAATCTTATACCACTTGTATTTTTTATCCATCGAGATAAACGAATTAATAAAAATATTCTGCTTTGTATGGATACCTAATCTGGTACATATCCCTCACTTTATGTAGTATCGTTTGCCTTAACACATCAAAGTTTTTTTTATCAATAGCAGATACAAAAACACAGTTGCCTTTTGTACTTTCCTCCCAGCGCTCTTTTAACTCCCGCAGAATATCTTTCTTTACATCTTCTTCAAGCCATTCATCAAAAGTTACTTTTTCAAACTTATCCATTTTATTAAAAATGGTAATGGTTGGTTTATCTGTACAGCCAAGCTCTGCAAGGGTTTTGTTTACAACTGCAAGTTGCTCTTCATATTGTGGGTGCGCAATATCCACCACATGAAGCAATACATCTGCTTCTCTCACTTCATCTAAAGTGCTCTTAAAACTTTCTACTAAATGGTGCGGTAGTTTGCGAATAAAACCAACCGTATCGCTTAACAAAAAAGGAGTTTGTTCAAACACACATTTGCGTGTAGTAGTATCAAGTGTTGCAAATAATTTATTCTCTGCAAATACTTCACTCTTGCTTAACCCGTTCATGATGGTACTTTTGCCAACGTTGGTGTAACCTACCAAAGCAACTCTTATAAATTCGCCACGTTCCTGGCGCTGTGTTTCAGCTTGTCTGTCATAATCGCCCAGCCTTTTTTTAAGCAGGCTTATTTTATCTTTTACGATCCTTCTATCTGTTTCTATTTCTGTTTCTCCCGGGCCACGTGTACCAACTCCACCACCTTGTCTTTCCAAATGCTTCCACATACCTTTAAGGCGGGGAAGAATGTATTGATATTGTGCCAGCTCTACCTGTGTACGTGCCTGTGCAGTTTTGGCTCTGCTTGCAAAAATGTCAAGTATCAAATCACTTCTGTCAATCGTTCGGGTATTTATTTCTTTCTCAATATTTTGTATTTGAGAACCCGTAAGTTCATCATCAAAAATTACCAGCGTAATATTTCCTTTGCTGAGAATAAATTTTTTAATTTCTTCCAGTTTACCCTTCCCAACAAAAGATCTCGCATCAGGGTGTTTTAGCCTTTGTGTAAACCTTTTTATGGTTTTTACACCGGCGGTTTCTGCTAAAAATTCCAGCTCATCCAGGTATTCAGTTACCTGGTTTTCCGTCTGGTCAGGTTGTATTACACCTACTAAAATAGCATGCTCTTCCTGGTTGACTATGTTTTTTTTATCTATCAAATTTTTACTTTTTTTATAAGAATATCTGGGGCGGTAAACATTTCTGCATTTTTAATCTATTGTTCAGGCTATCCGCTGCAAGTCCGCACTCGTTCCTCGCTTGCGGGCTTTCCGCTTCTATCCTGCCGCTCTTCAACAATATATCTTTCTTCAACTTTTATTACGCACAAGGTAAACATTTATAGAAAATGCCAACCTTAAAAAGCTGGCATTTTTTTATTCCAAATCTTAAATCTTTTGTCTAAAGCAAACCCCTTAATTTTATTTCTTCTTACTCATTGCATTTATCCAGGTCTTCATTGTTTCGCAATCTCTATATTCCGGCTCTATCATAATGTAATACGAACTTAATCTATTGCTAAACCATTTTTCTAAAGCATCTTCTTTTTTCCTTTCCAATGCATGCATAGAAATTTTGCTGTAATCATCTTTCATATTTTCTCTGTGCGGTGCTGTTTGTGTTTTTAAATAAACGATTCTAACACCTTTCTTCCCTGATGGATCAGTATATTCTGCAGGTTGTGAAAAACCACCCGTTTTTAAATTTTTAAGTACAGGTACAATTTCTTTATCCATTTGATCGATGGTTAAAAAAGTACCATTTTGCCCCTGCATCATTCCAGCGGTAAATTTGCTGTTTTCATCATCTGAATAACGGTTTACTGCCGCACCAAAATCCATCGTTCCCGCTATAAGTTTAGCACGAACGGTATCTAGCTTTTCAAAACCTTGTTTTAACTCAACTGCAGTAACCTGTGGTATTTTAATAATGTGGCGTACAACAGCATCATTTCCATTTCTGCTAACTAATTGTATTATGTGGTAACCAAATTTACTTTTAAATGGGTTGGAAATCTGTCCTTCTTTTAAAGTAAAAGCTTTTGCCATAAACGTTGGATCAATGTCTTTTTGTTCCCTGTTTATTTCCATTTGTCCAAATCTTTCCTTTGCTCCCGGTTCATCTGAATATTGTGCTGCTGCTGCTTTAAAATCTTTTTTGCCACTTTCAATTGCTTTTTTATATTCAGTTAATTGCTCTTTACAATATTCTTCTGCCTCTCTGCTTGCTTTTGGGAAAGCAATTAATTGTCCTATCTCAACTTCTGTCTCATAAAAGGGTAAACTGTCGGTTGGTATTTTCAAAAAATAATTTCTTACTTCATTCGGTGTAATTCTAATTCCATCTACAATTTTATTACGCATTGCAGTTGCTAATTTTTGGTCTTTAATAGGACCCCGCATATCTTCTTTAAGTTGATAAACTGTCTTGCCTGCAACTTTTTCAAGCTCATCTTTACTCCCAAACTGATTTAAATAAGTTCTTATTCTGTTGTCAACATCTCCTTCTACTTCTTCATCTGTTACCGGCAAAGAATCTTTTTCTGCCTGCAATACCAGTGTTTTTGTACCCATCAAATCCTGTAATACAAAACACTTTCCGTTAGCCGGTACTTCAGCTCCCTGCCGTTGCATGTCTAGCAAACGGTCATCAACATCACTTTTTAAAACAATTTTATTACCTACAATGCCTATTATTTTATCTGCATTTACTTTATTAGGTTGTGCATACGCTACAAACAATAATAAAAATGAACAGCCAGTAAATAGAATTCGTTTTTTCATGTATTTTTTTTAAAATCTTATAGCTTCCAAAGTTAAGGTTGTAGCTATAGATAAGGTTTATGGTGTATTCATTTAACAAAAAATTGCAGCAGGGTTAGTGCTGCAATTATGTAAACTAATCTTTAAAATTCTATTATAATTTCTACAAGGTTCTCTTCACTTCTACTTCTTCAAATGCTTCTACAATATCTCCAACTTTAATATCGTTATAATTTTTAATAACCAAACCACATTCCATTCCACTGGTAACTTCTTTCGCATCATCTCTGTAACGTTTAAGGCTGGATAGTTCGCCTGTAAATATCACAATATTTTCTCTAACCAGGCGAATTCGGCTGTTTCTGGCCATCTTACCATCTAATACCGTACAACCTGCTACCGTTGCTTTATCAAACTTGTACGTTTCCCGTATTTCAACATTGCCCAAAATTTTCTCTTCTACTGTAGGTTCAAGCATACCTTCCATAGCGCTCTTAATCTCTTCAATAGCGTTGTAAATAATGGAGTACATTTTAATTTCAATCGATTCATTTTCAGCTAAACGTGCCGCCTGTATACTTGGGCGAACGTTGAAACCAATAATGATTGCATCTGAACCTGCTGCTAAGTTTACATCATTTTCTGTGATGGCACCAACCGCTTTGTGTATTACTTTAATTACAATTTCTTCTGTACTTAATTTTTGTAAGGAATCACTCAAAGCCTCTACAGATCCATCTACATCACCTTTAAGAATAACGTTCAATTCCTTAAAGTTTCCTAAAGCCAAACGACGACCAATTTCTTCTAGTGTTATATGCTTTCTTGCACGCATTCCCTGCTCACGCAATATCTGTCCACGCTTGTAGGCATTTTCTCTTGCATCACTTTCGTTTGCAAATACTTTAAATGTTTCTCCCGCCTGCGGTGCACCGTTTAGTCCTAAAATTAATACCGGGGTAGAAGGGGGTGCTTTTTCTGAACGCACATTACGTTCATTGTACATTGCTTTTACTTTACCAAAAAACTGACCTGAAACAATCATATCTCCCTGCTTCAACGTACCGTTTTGTACAAGTATTGTAGCTACATATCCACGGCCTTTATCAAGTGATGCTTCAATAACAGTTCCTGAAGCGCCTTTCTCCGCATTTGCTTTAAGTTCAAGAATATCTGTTTCCAATAATATTTTTTCCAATAGCAAATCTATGTTCTGACCTTTTTTAGCACTTATTTCCTGGCTTTGAAACTTTCCACCCCAGCTTTCTACCAATATATTCATCGCAGAAAGTTGTTGCTTTATTTTTTCGGGATCAGAACCATCTTTATCTACCTTATTAATAGCAAAAATCATCGGCACATTTGCTGCCTGCGCATGAGAAATAGCTTCTTTTGTTTGAGGCATTACCGCATCATCTGCTGCTACAACTATTACTGCAATATCGGTAACTTTTGCTCCACGGGCACGCATAGCAGTAAATGCTTCGTGACCTGGTGTGTCAAGGAATGTTATTGCTCTTCCGTTTGGAAGGGTTACTTCGTAGGCTCCAATATGTTGTGTAATACCGCCGGCTTCACCTGCAATTACATTTGTGTTTCTTATATAATCAAGTAAAGATGTTTTACCATGATCTACGTGACCCATGATGGTAACAATAGGCGCTCTGTCTTTTAACATAGCCGGATCATCAACTTCTTTATCAACTTCAAGTTCCGCAGCATCATCAACTCCAATAAATTCTACTTCATAATCAAATTCACTTGCTACGAGTTCAATAACATCAGCTTCTAAACGCTGGTTAATAGATACCATTATACCAAGGTTCATACACTTGCTTATGATATCTGCAAAACTCACATCCATCAAACCTGCCAATTCACTTACAGAAATAAATTCTGTAACCTGTAGCTTGTTTCCTTCATCCGGTCTGTTGCTTTGTGCTTCATTAAACAGATCTCTCTTTTCTTTTCTGTATTTTGCTTTTGAGCTTTTACCTCTACCACCTGAGCCTGCAAGTTTTGCCTGCGTTTGCTTTAGCTTTTCCTGTATTTCTTTAGCATCAATTATTTTATCTTCTCGACGTACCGGCGTACCCGTATTTTGACCAGGACGTTGAAACCTGTTACCACCGCCACCTTGAGGTGGACGAGCTCCTCCCGGACCTCCTGTTTGCGGACCTCTATTGAAACCGCCACCGCCTTGTTGTGGACCTCGGTTATCCATCGCAGGTCTTGGACCACGGTTGTCAGGTAAAACTCCCGTCCCTGGTTTTTTCTGAATTGGAATTCTTTTCCGTTTGCTTATATCTTCTCTCTTAGGTCTGGTATCATTGCTTACGGGTAAATTAATTTTTCCCAAGATTTTTGGGCCTGTAATCCTTGCAGTCTGTATATTTTCAATTATTGGAGTGGCGTCTTTGGGTTCTACTGTTTCTGTAATTTTTGCTATATTAGTTACAACAGGTTCAGTAACCGGAACAATAGCCTCAACTTTTTTCTTTACTTCAACTGCTTTTTGTATTACTTCAGGGACAGTATCTTCTTTTTTCTTTGGGCTTTTCTTAGGACGAGTAGAAGAATCTATTGCATCTAAATCAATCTTGGCTAATATTTTTGGTCCTTCTAATTCCGGCGCATCAATTTTGGTAAGCGAAGGCTTTTCTGCAACTATAGGTTCGGGTGCAACTGTCTTGGGTTCAGGAATTTTTTCTACCAGTGGTTCAACTACTGAAATAACCTCTTTAACAGGCATTTCCACAGTTGTAATTTTTATAACGGGCGCAGCAATATTCTCTGTTTTTTCTTCAGTTACTGTAGGTAAAATATCTTTTGGTGCTTCCTTTACCGCTTCAACTTCCTTGGGAATTTCCTTTGGCTTTTCTTCTTTCTTTTTAAAAGAAAGATCCTGCTCATCTCTTTTTTTCTTTGGATCTGCTACATTTGATTTGATCAGCTCAACTTTATCAGCTTTTTCTTTGGCTGATTTATCTTGCTGGTACTCACTTTGCAGCACACGGTACATTTCATCTGAAAGTTTTGATGTAGCTTTTAAATCATCGCTACCACTTAAACTTTTTGATACAAGAAAGTCTATTAAGGTGTTTGCACCTATATTAAACTCTTTGGCGGCTGCCATCAGCCTGGGTGTATTTAATTCTGACATTCTTACTTTTTGTTGTCTCACTATTTTTGGTGAAACAAAATTTTCTATTGTTTATATTTCTGTTCAATTCATACTTCCTGTTTTATTCTTTTTCGAATTCCTCCTTCAAGATTTTTTTAAGGTCAGCAATTGTTTCTTTTTCAAGATCTGTTCTTCTTTCGAGCTCTTCGTCCGTAAGATCTAATACGGAACGTGCCGTATCGCAACCAACTTTTTTAAGCGCTTCAATTACCCATGGTTCAATCTCATCTGAAAACTCTTCCAAATCGATATCGAAGTCATCTTCTTCCTCATTATCTCTAAATACATCAATATTGTATCCTGTAAGTTCGCAGGCAAGTTTAATATTTACCCCACGGCGACCAATTGCAAGAGATACCTGATCCGGCTTTAAATAAACCTTCGCATGCATTTTTTCAGTATCAAGATCTATGCTGGTAATTTTTGCAGGAGTTAAAGAGCGTTGGATAAGCAATTGAGTATTAGCTGTCCAGTTTATAACATCAATATTTTCATTTTTTAATTCTCTCACAATTCCATGTATCCTGCTTCCCTTCATACCAACACAAGCACCGACAGGATCAATGCGGTCATCATAGCTTTCTACAGCAACTTTAGCACGCTCACCAGGGTCACGAACAATCTTCTTAACAACAATCAGACCGTCAAATATTTCAGGCACCTCAATTTCTAAAAGTTTTTCAAGAAAAACAGGGCTTGTACGGGAAAGTATAATAATTGCCTGGCTGTTTTTAAGTTCAACTTTTTTTACAACGGCACGTACAGTTTCCCCTTTTTTAAAATAATCAGCATTAATCTGTTCAGATTTAGGTAACAACATCTCGTTGCCATCTTCGTCTAAGATCAAAACTTCTTTTTTCCAAACCTGGTGTACTTCGCCGCTTACAATTTCACCAACTCTTTCTTCGTATTTTTTTATTAAAATATTTTTCTTTAAATCGCCAATGCGTGCTGCCAGCGTTTGCTTACCTGCCAAAATAGCACGGCGCCCAAACTCTTTTTGAATGTCGACCTCTTCATATAATTCTTCACCTACCGTATAATCAGGCTCAATTAAAATTGCATTTTTAAGTTCTATTTCGGTAAGGGAATTGTAAAGATCATCATCATCTACAATAGTACGGCGACGAAAAATTTCCAAATCTCCCTTTTGATCATTTACAATAACATCAAAATTATCATCGCTGCCGTATTTTTTACGGATTAGTGTTTTAAAAACATCTTCCATCACTTTCATTAGTGTGGGACGATCAATATTTTCTGCTTCTTTAAATTCCTGAAAGGATTCTATTAAATTGATACTTGCCATATTCCTTGCCTGCTATTGTTTATTGCCCCGCATGCATTGAGGTTTTATTATTAAAATTTTATCTGTACAACTGTTTGTTTAATATCAGTAAACAATACAGGAAGTTTTGTATTTACTGCTTTTTTGTTTTTGCCTTCTGTAAATTCAATTACAATATTTTCTTCATTTGCCTCCAATAGCACGCCTTCTTTTATTGTATCATCATTTAATGTAACCTCTACTGTTCTGCCGATGTTCTTAACGTATTGCCGAAGCATTTTAAGTGGCTCGTCTATACCCGGACTTGATACTTCAAGTGAAAAATCTCCTTCAGGATAAAACCCCATTTCTTCTACCTGCCTGTAAAGTCTGCGGTTAATTTTTATGCATTTTTCTATGCCAAGTCCACTATCAGCATCCAAAAATATTTTTATATTATTTGTGGGCTTAACTTTCATATCAACAAAAAAAATATCATCAAAAAGAAGGGTTAATAAAATTCTTTTTACCGTTTCTGCATTAGTTTCTGTTGCCATATTCTTTTATAAAAGAAGAAGGGAACCGCTGGTTCCCTTCCTTTCTACTTCTTTGTCTGATGCAAATATACAAATGATACTTTTATCTACCAAAATATAGAATAGAACCTCCTGTAAAAAATTTAACAAGAATATATTAAAGAGCGCAATAACTTTACCTTATGAACATTTTTAAACTAATAGGCGAATTAGTAGTTATATATATCCTATACAAAGTCATTTTCAGCTTCATAATTCCGTTATATAAAGCAGGCACTCAAATGAAAAGTAAAATGACTGACTTGCAGCAACGTATGCAACAACAGCAGCAGCAGGCTCAGGCAGAACAAAATAGACAAAAAAATTATCCACCTCAAACACCAAAAGCTACCGAGCAAATTTCAAAAGATGATTATATAGATTACGAAGAGGTGAAGTAAGCTCCCACACTTTTTTTAAATGGACGTTTGTACACATTGGGTTAAAAAATTTTCCTCGACATTTGCAGCAATGCCAATTCCATCAGGCAATATTACATTATAGCTATTGTAAGTAACACCGCCAATTACAGGATCAACCTTGTGGCCAAGCATACAAGTATCCATGTCATAAAAAATAATTTGGGGGTTTGCTGCGGAAAAATGTGCAAATGCAGTTAGCGCTACTCGACTTTCCAGCATGCCGCCCATCATACATGGAATATTGTATTGTTTAGCTACTTCAATAATTTTTAAAGCTTCATGTATGCCGCCACTTTTGGCAAATTTTATATTAATGTAATGGCAGGCCTTGTTTGTTATTAGACGTCTAGCATCGTGGTGATTGTAAACACTTTCATCTGCCATTATTTTTATAGGTGATACATGCATTAATTCTGGTAACTTATCATCATTGTATACCCTCATAGGTTGCTCGCAAAACTCAATATCATATTCAGCTAATTGTACAAGTGCATTTTTTGCATCGTCAAAACTCCAGCCCTGGTTTGCATCAATTCTAATTTTACATTTATGTCCAACAGCCGTTCTTATTGATTTTATACGTAAAACATCGTCGGTTGCATTTTTACCGAGTTTGATTTTTAAAATGCTTGCGCCGTTTTCTACAAACGCTTTTGCCTGTGCTGCCATAGTTTCGGGCGTGCCAATGCCAACAGTAATATCTGTCAGCATTTCTTTTTTGGTTCCTCCTAAAAATTGGTACAAAGGCTGCCCTGCATGTTGTGCAGCAATATCATATAATGCCATATCGAATGCACTTTTAATTGTAGTGTTACCGGCGGTAAAAGAGTGCAGGTCATTTAAACGCTCTTCAATATTTAAGGCATCTTTTCTTTTCCACAAGGCTGCAAAATCTTTTGCCATTTCATAACAGGTATTTTGTGTTTCGCCTGTAATCATAGGAAAAGCAGAACACTCCCCAATACCAATCACTGATGAATCTGTAAAAACTTTTATCAATGTATTTTGAGCAAAATGCATTGTACCCGTTGCAATGGTAAATGGATGCATTGGTATGCTGTATTTGTAAATTTTAATTTTCTCAATAATCATTCACGCAAATTGGTTAAGTTTTTAAAAGTTTTGTTGAATAGAATAACCACAAATTAAAAATTTCAATCTTCAATTTAATATTTTAAAACTTTGCAGTAATTAAAAATTATTTTGGTTACACGGTATACAGCTCGGGTAAATTAAGTTTTAACAATAAAAATTAATACATACTTTTGAATTACAAATGAAAATGTCAACAACATATATTGCATTCTATTATAACTACTATTTTACAGGTAGTACGGGATGCTTTATGTAAATTTAAATAGGAAATTAAATTAAAACATAAAAAGTCCCGGCTAACAAGTCGGGACTTTTGCATTCAAAAAAATGGCTACAAAAGTTTCAATACAGGGGTACGAAGGAAGTTTTCACCAATCTGCAGCACAAACCTTCTTTGGTAAAAATGTGGAAGTAATTTGTTGTGCAACTTTTAGAGACGTAGTGAAAATTGCTGCCGATAAAAATAAAAGTGATGGTGGTGTGATGGCTATTGAAAATTCTATTGCAGGCAGCATTTTACCAAATTATACTTTATTGCAAAACAGCAATCTTGCTATAGCAGGCGAAGTATATTTAAAAATAAAGCAAAATTTATTGGTAAACAAGGGTGTAAAATTAGAAGATATTAGAGAGGTGCACAGCCACCAAATGGCCCTGTTACAATGTATAGAATATCTGGAAAAGTACAACTGGAAGTTGGTTGAAACAGAAGACACTGCTTTAAGTGCAAAACATATCCATCAACATAAAAACAAACATACAGCGGCAGTAGCAAGCAAGCTTGCAGCGGAGTTATACGATCTTGATGTAATTGCGCCCGGAATTGAAACTGCAAAAAACAACTACACCCGTTTTTTAATTTTACAAAAAGCCGGAACAATTGATATTAATAAAGATGCAAATAAAGCCTCTGTAAATTTTCATACAGATCATTCAAAAGGCAGTCTGGCAAATGTTTTAAACGTTATTGCGGAAGCAGGCATTAACCTGAGCAAGCTGCAAAGTTTCCCTATACCTGGAAGTAAATTTAAATATGCTTTTCATGCAGACCTGGAATTTACATCGCTGAATATATTTAATGAAACCATCAATAAAATAAAAGCAATTACTGAATCAGTAAAGGTTTATGGTGTGTATAAAAATGGAAATCTGTAAATAATTTTAAAAAGCAAAGCATTTAATAAGAATTAAATATGAGTTTAAACATACAAACGGCTGAGCGACTTTCAAGCGTAAATGAATATTACTTTTCTCAAAAACTGCGGGAGATTGAAGGATTAAATCAACAGGGAAAAAATATTATCAACCTTGGTATTGGTAGTCCCGATTTACCGCCGCATCCTTCTGTTATTAAAACATTACAGGAAGAATCTGCAAAAGAAAATACACATGCTTATCAATCGTACAAAGGTTCTCCCATACTGCGCAATGCAGTAGCAGATTGGTATAAAGAATGGTATGGGGTAGATGTTGATGCTGCCACAGAAATACTTCCGTTGATTGGAAGTAAAGAAGGTATTATGCATATTTGTATGACTTATTTAAATGCAGGAGATGAAGCGCTAATACCAAACCCCGGTTATCCAACATACAAAACAGCAGTTACTTTAGCAGGAGGAAATTGTATAAATTATGATTTAACAGAAGAGAAAAAATGGCTGCCTGATTTTGAAGCGCTTGAACAAAAGGATTTATCAAAAGTAAAGTTGTGGTTTGTAAATTATCCGCACATGCCCACAGGTAAACTTCCAACAAAAGCTGTTTTCGAAAAAATAATAGCATTTGCAAAAGCACATAACATTCTGGTTGTACATGACAATCCATACAGTTTTATTTTAAACGAAACGCCCATGAGTATATTAAGTGTTGATGGTGCAATGGAGGTGGCTGTTGAATTAAATTCGCTCAGCAAAAGCCAGAATATGGCGGGCTGGCGGGTAGGAATATTATGCGGTGCAAAAGATAGAATTGAAGAAGTACTTCGGTTTAAAAGCAATATGGACAGCGGCATGTTTTTACCCGTACAACTGGCCGCTGCAAAGGCTTTGTGCCTTGGTAAAGAATGGTATGACAGTATAAATAAAATTTACAAAGAGCGTAAAGAAAAAGCTTTTGAAATACTTGATCTTTTAAAATGTACTTACGACGATGCACAGGGGGGAATGTTTGTTTGGGCTAAAGTTCCTTCAGCATTTAAAGATAGTTTTGCATTAAGCGATGAGGTATTATACAATGCAAATGTTTTTATAACACCCGGTGGTATATTTGGCAGTAACGGCAACATTTATGTACGCATAAGTTTGTGTGCACCAATTAATAAATTTGAAGAAGCCATTGCCAGAATTAAAAAAAGCAGACAATGATAATTGAAAATGTTACCATTATAGGAGTTGGATTAATTGGAGGATCATTTGCACTGGCTTTAAAAGAACAGCAGCTTGCCAAAAATATTATTGGTGTAGATGTAAGTGAAAAAAATATTGAAAAAGCACTGGTTTTGGGGTTAATTGATGAAGCACTTTCACTGGAAGATGCAGTAAAAAAAAGCAGCTTAATATTTTTAGCAATACCTGTAGATGCTACTGTAACGGTTGTTAAAAAATTAATGGAATTTGTAACCCCTAATCATGTTATTGCAGATGCTGGCTCTACCAAACTTGCTTTGTGTGATTTGCTAAAAGACTCTCCGTTAAGAGATAGATTTGTAGCAACACACCCTATGTGGGGAACAGAACACAGCGGACCTGAAGCAGCAGTGAGCGGTGCATTTGCAGGAAAAGCATGTGTAATATGCGATAAGGAAAACTCTGCTGCTGATGCCGTCGAGACCATGGAATTTATTTATAAAAAAATAGGAATGCACCTGGTTTATATGGATGCGAAGGCGCATGATTTACATGCTGCTTATGTAAGCCATATATCGCACATTACAAGTTTTGCGCTGGCTAATACGGTTTTGGAAAAAGAGCGGGAAGATGATGCTATTTTTGAACTGGCAAGTGGTGGTTTTGAAAGTACGGTAAGACTTGCAAAAAGCAATGCTGCTATGTGGGTGCCCATATTTAAACAGAATAAAGAAAATGTATTGGATGTTTTAAACGAGCATATTATGCAGTTGAAAAAATTTAAAAGCTGTCTGGAAAAAGACAACTACGATTACCTTCAGGAGTTAATTGAGGATGCAAATAAAATAAGTAGGATTATAAAATGAGTGGAACCTTGTAATGAGGAATTACAAATTATAAATTACGAATAACTAATAAATATGAAAGAAAAAGTACAGGAACTGTGGGCAAAAAGACCATTAATTATTTCAGGGCCCTGCAGTGCAGAAACCGAAGAACAAATGATTGAAACCGCCATTCAGTTGGCTGCAACGGGTAAAATTGATATGCTGCGTGCAGGTATCTGGAAACCCCGTACGAGACCTGGTATGTTTGAAGGTGTAGGAGTAAAAGGCCTGCCGTGGCTTGCGCAGGCTAAAAAAATAACCGGTCTGCCAACAACTGTAGAAGTTGCTACCGCAAAGCAAGTAGAAGATGCGTTGAGTTTTGATGTTGACGTTTTGTGGATTGGTGCAAGAACAACCGTAAACCCCTTTAGTGTCCAGGAAGTTGCTGATGCATTAAGAGGTGTTGACATTCCGGTACTCATAAAAAACCCTATTAACCCTGATATTGAATTGTGGATGGGTGCCGTAGAGCGCATTGAAAAAGCAGGCATAAAACAGGTAGGGTTGATACATCGTGGCTTTAGTTCTTATGGCAATACAGAATACAGAAATGCACCTATGTGGCATTTGGCTATTGAAATGAAAAGACGCAACCCCGGTATGCTATTGATATGCGATCCCTCTCACATTAGTGGTAGAAGAGATATTTTACAGGCCGTTTCTCAGCAGGCAATTAATTTAGATTATGATGGACTGATGATTGAAAGCCACATTGATCCTGATGCTGCATGGAGCGATGCAAAACAACAGATTACACCGGCTGTGCTTGCAGAATTATTAGATGCTATCGAATGGAGAAAAGAAGATACAAATTCACCCGAATTTCATGCTGCATTGGAAAAACTTCGCCAGCAGATAAATCATTTAGATGATGAATTGATGCAGATCATCAGCCAGCGCATGAAAGTTGCAGAGCAGATTGGCCAATACAAAAAAGAAAACAACATCACCATTTTACAAACAAACAGGTGGAATGAAATTTTAGAAAGAGCCTACCAAAAAGGAGAATCTTTAAAACTCAGCAGAGAATTTATGACCAAATATTATGATGCAGTTCACATGGAAAGTATAACCCATCAAAATAAAATTATGAATACTTGATTTTTAATTTATGGGGTTATATTTTTTATAACCCCATAAAAATAAATTTTAAAATTGTGTGTAATCCAACTCCTCAATTGTTTCATTCTCAAGCAACAAATGTGTTTTAAAGCCCAATGAAACTGCAGCTTCTATGTTATTTTCAAGATCATCAATAAATAAAGTTTCTTGTGGATCAATGCCTGCATCTTTTGCAATAAATTCAAATATATCAGCATTAGGCTTTCGTAAATTTATTTTTTGTGAATAATAAGCCTTTGTAAAAAGATCGTCAATACTCTCTTTACCAGTTTCTTGTTTCAGCAAATTATTTACTGCACTAAGATGAATATCATTTGTATTGCTCAGCAGGTAAAGTTTGTATTTCTTTGCAAGTGTTTTTAAAAATGAAAGACTATCCAATCTCCAATGCAATAACATACTGTTCCATGCTGTGGTAATTTGTGTTTCATTCACATTACCTGCGTGAAAAGAAATCATTGTTTTATAAAATTCCTCCGTAGTTATTTTACCTGTTTCCAGTTTTTCAAAAAGTGCATCGGCAGTAAACTGAGAATACATTTCTGAAAAATTATTATACCCTAAAGCTTTAAATGCATCTTCCGTTTTTTTGTAATCTATACTGAACAGCACATTGCCCATATCAAACAAAATATTCTTAAGCGGTTTATTCATTCGGCAAAAGTATTTAAAAAACAACAGCTGCAAATGCCACTATTTAAACGTTGCAATTGCAGCTGAATAATGTTGTTTTGAAATTATAATAATTTAAAACCTGCTTCTTTTACATCCTTACTGCTTCCGCCAATAAAGAGTTTAAAGTCTCCGGGTTCTGCAACAAACTTTAATGCAGCATTGTAAAATTTCAAATCTTCAACAGAAATATTGAAACTTATTTCTTTTGATTCTCCAGCTTTTAAAAATATTTTTTGAAAGCCTTTTAATTCTTTTACGGGCCTTGTAACACTGCCTACTAATTGTTGTGTATATAATTGTACAACTTCGCTACCATCTTTTGTTCCGGTATTTTTTAAAGTTACAGTTGCCTTTATAGAACCTGTTTTATTTAAGTTAGTTGAGGATAGTTTTACATCGCTGTAACTAAATGTTGTATAGCTTAAGCCGTAACCAAAAGGGTATAACGGATCGTTGGAAACATCCAAATAATTAGAACGGAATTTTTGAAACCATTTGCCCTCAGGCAATGGACGACCGGTATTTTTATGTGCATAATAAATAGGAACCTGCCCAACATTCTGCGGGAAAGAAGTAGTTAATTTTCCGGAAGGATTTACATCGCCAAACAATACATCTGCAATGGCATTACCTGCTTCTGAACCCGCAAACCACACATTTAAGATAGCGGATACATTTTTGTTTTCTTCCGTTAAAACCATTGGCCTGCCCGCAAATAATACAAGAACAACCGGCTTGCCAGTTTTTAATAATGCATTCAGCAAATCTTTTTGTGTTTGCGGTATTTCTAAATTTGTTCTGCTAGCGCTTTCGCCACTCATTTCAGCTGCTTCACCAAGTGTGGCGACAATCACATCGCTTTCGTTGGAAATGGCAAGTGCTTCATCAAGTAATTGTTTGGTCGTTCTGTTATCTCTGCCAAGCGTTTTTCCAAACAATGTTGATCTTTCTTCAAAAGCTGCTTCTTCAAAAAGATTAGATCCTTTGGCATACAAAATCTTTGCATTTGAGCCTACCGCTTTTTGCAAACCTTCTTTTACAGTGACAGCAGTTTTAAAATCTGTAGCTACACTCCAGGTGCCCGGCATATTTTCTTTGTTATCTCCCAGCGGACCAATAACAGCAATGGTTTTTGCTTTTGCTATTGGCAAAATATTGTTGCTGTTTTTTAGCAACACAAAACTTTCAGCAGCGGTTTTTCTGGCAGCTAAAATATTTGCAGGTGTACCAATTTCAGTTTTACTTCTTTCAGGATTGCAGTAGCGGTACGGATCTGAGAATAAACCAAGTTTGTATTTGGCTTCTAAAATTCTTCTGCAGGCATCATCAATTTGTTTTAGCGTAACCTTTTTTTGCTGCAGCGATTTAGTTAGTGTCGATAAAAATCCTTCGCCCACCATATCCATTTCAATACCTGCATTTAAAGCCAATGCAGATACCTGCTGAAGATCTCCCATGCCATGTGCAGTCATTTCATTTATACCTGTGTAATCCGTTACCACAAAGCCTTTAAAGCCCCACTGGTTGCGCAACACATCTGTCATTAACCATTTGTTTCCTGTAGCCGGAATTCCATCTACTTCATTAAAAGAAGCCATTATACTTCCTGCACCTGCATCAATTGCAGCTTTATAAGGAGGAAAATATTCATTGTACATTCTTATCCGGCTCATGTCCGTTGTGTTGTAATCTCTTCCTGCTTCTGCAGCACCATATAATGCATAATGTTTTACACAAGCCATAATATTATCCTGTCGGGATAAATCTCCCTGATAACCTTTTACCATTGCTTTTGCAATTGCAGAACCTAGGTAAGGATCTTCACCACTGCCTTCCGCAATTCTTCCCCAACGGGCATCCCGGGCAATATCTACCATTGGGCTAAACGTCCAGCAAATACCATCGGCACTGCTTTCCATTGCTGCTATTCTTGCGCTCTGTTCTATCAACTGCATATTCCATGTGCAGGATAATGCAAGTGGAATTGGAAACTCCGTCTGGTACCCGTGAATAACATCCATACCAAAAAGCAACGGTATTTTTAAACGGCTGTTTTCCACTGCAATCTTTTGAACAGCCCTTATTTTATCAACGCCTTTTATATTAAACAGTCCGCCTACTTTTCCCTGTTTTATTTTTCCTGCTATGTCTGAGTTGCCGGCCTGTCCTGTTACAATATCTCCGGAGCCGGGTAAATTTAACTGCCCAATTTTTTCATCCAGCGTCATCTTTTTCATCAGGACATCAATGAAAGTATTCATAGATGTTTTAGTTGTTTGCGCAGTTGCATCAATCGTAATGATGAGCAAAAAAGCCATCATCATTTTAGTTATCATTTTCATAGTTTTATTTTAATAAGTTATTCAACATTTACATTGATAAGCATTTCCTGCAAAACATAAAACGCTTAAATATTATTTAATAGTCCACATCATCACCTTCATTTTATTTATGATTGCTAAACATCCATTGCATAAAATTATTTTCTGCAAAAGCACTGTCCCAGCTGTTGTGGTTTGCGTTAGGGTAAATGGTCAACTTTGCTGCACCGCCTTCATTTAATATTGCCGCAGCCATATCCTTGCTGTATTGCGGGTTTACCACATCGTCTTTTTCTCCATGAAAAATCCACCACTTTGTTTTTAAAAGATCTTTTGCATTAGCCGGATTTGCCCCGCCACAAATTGGCATTGCAGCGGCAAATAAATTTGGTTTCCTGCGCACTATTTCAAACGCTCCCATGCCGCCCATAGATAAACCGGTTATGTATATTTTTTTATTTTGAATAGAATATTTGTGTTTCAAATCATCCATTAAATGCATCAGCAAATTCATAGCAACTGTTGGTTTGCTGCCGGTAGGATATTGAAAGATTCTTTTACCGCTTACCGCATCATTTACAATATTTACATTGCTCCAGTAACTGTTCTCGCTGCATTGAGGAAAAACGACAATAGCAGTATATTTTTTACGAATGCTGTCACGCAAAAATAATTCTGCGCCATGGGTTAACTGTTTTTCATTATCGTTTCCACGCTCTCCGGAGCCATGTAAAAAAATAATTAACGGGTATTTATTTTCAGGATCATAATTATCCGGCAGCAATATTCTGTAGGGCAGCGTATCTGTTTTTTCTATAAATAATTGTTTTACAAATAAGGCGTTGCTCTGCGAATAACCGGCGCTATAATTCATTGCAGTCACCAGAAATAAAAAGATCAGTTTCATTACAAAAATTTATTGCGTTTTATTAATAACTAAAATTCAATTTCTTTAATCCTCTTTGTATTTCGGGACAACTCATAAATAACTTCCACATCAACCCGGTTCTGTAATTTTCTATCATCACAATTATTGGTCCCTGGTCTATTGCCAGATGGCTTTTTGCGTACCAGTTTTTTGTTTCATTAAATCCATCAACAAAACCATAGTTGCTCCATATTTTATCGCCAAGGTCGTAATAAAAATGTTTTAAAGCCTTCATCGAATACTCGGGCGTGTATGGGAATGCAGAAAGTGCTGCAGTAGGCGCAATGGTGCCTCCATCATTGGCAGGCGAGTAAGCATCATAACCATTGTAGGTATCTCCTGCGGTTAAGCCCCAACAATTTTCACCATAGCCTTTAAATTGTTTGGGATTGTCAACACAATAATCATAGTTTATCAGCGTATGATTTTTATTCTGTACCCAATAGTCCGCATAATTGTCTTTGAGATTCGTAGGGTTTAAACCTAAAAAAGAATACTGAGAAAAAAATAAGGGCCCACCATAATCAAAACCCAATGGCAACAGATGACCATAAAATCTTTTACCGTTTTTAAAGAAATTGCTCTGTGCCCATCCTTTATGATAAACATGGGCCGTAACCGGAAAATTATCGCCGCTTGCTGCAAGTACATAGGTTATTAAACATTCATTAAAACCACAAATTGCAAAGTTCATTGACCAGCCATTGTTGGGGCTCCAGTGCCAGTACAAAACATCTTCGCCGCCCTTGGTAAACCAGTTCCATTCCACATCATTCCACAAGCCGTTTATGCGGTTTCGCAATTCATTTTCTACATTACTGTTGTTGTTGAAATATTGACGGGCGCACAAAAGACCCTGCATCAAATAAGAAGTTTCTACAAGGTCTGCTCCATCATCTTTTCTGCTGAAAGGAATTGTTGTGCCGGTAGCACCATTTAGCCAATGTGGAAATACGCCATGATATGCATTTGCCTTTCCTAAAAACTTTACCATCTTTAATAAAAATCTTGCTGCGGTATCTCTGGTAATCCATTTTCTATCTGTTGCTACTACAACACTCATTACTCCAAACCCTGTACCACCGCTTGTCACCACTTCATCACCATAATCGTATGCTGCATTACTGCGCTCCCTGCTCATACCGCTTACGGGGTGTGCAAACGCCCAAAAATAATTAAAGGTTTGCTTTTGTACCAGCTCAAGTAAAGCAGTATCTGAAAGATTTTTGGAACGAGTAACAGGGTTAAAATTGCCACTGAAATTATTTACTTTTTGAGCAAATGTATTACCTGCAAAGAATAAAATAAATGAAAGAGAGATTAATTTTTTGCTCACAGATTTGTTTGATTTATACAGATTATACAACAAACTATTTCAGTTTATTTCTTTAAAGATATGGCGCACTAAATCCTAAACTCAACATGGCTGATTTTACCTCCGGTGCACTCGTAAATAAATTCCAAATCAAACCTGTTCTATAGTTTTCAATATTTACAATAATGGGCCCTTGGTCTATTGCCAAAAAAGAATCTGCAAACCATGGATCATCCAGTTTAAATGCATCAACAAAACCATATTGTTTCCAGATTTTATCACCCAAAACATAATAGAAAAACTTTAATGCTTTCATAGATTCTGTTGGCGTGTATGGAAAAGAACCAAGTGCAGCTGTTGGCGCAATTACACCAACATCGTTTGTGGGTGAACTTGCAGTGTATCCACCGTTAGGAATATCAGATGCAGTAAGCCCCCAACATGAATCGCTGTATCCATAATAATTCTGCGGATTTAATTTGCAGTAATTGTAGTTGATAAGTGTATGGTTTTTTGTTTGCGTGGTATAATTTGCATACGCATCTGTAAGCCCGGTTGGGTTAATGCCTAAAAAAGAATAATGTTCAAAAAACAAAGGGCCGCCAAGGTTAGGGCCAAGTGGCAATTGTAAGCCATAATAAGTATTACCGTTTGTAAATGGAGCAGTTCCGTTAGATGCCCATCCATTTGTATAAACGCTTGTTGGTATGCTGTGGGTTGAGGAGGATTTTGCAAGAATGTAAGTCATCAGGGTTTCGTTCCATCCTTTTATTTGCTGGTTAATTACAAATCCGTAATTCGGGCTCCAATGCCAGGTCAATACATTTTGAGATCCCTGCCTAAACCAGTCCCATTCAATTCTGTTGATGATAAAATTTATGTCTGTACGTAAAGCTGTTTCTGCAGCGTCAGCGCCATTAAAATATTGTCTTGCACAGATCAACCCTTCAGCAAGAAAAGCAGTTTCTACTAAATCTGCACCATTGTCATTTGGACTAAAAGGAATAACGGCACCGGTTGCACCATTAAGCCAATGTGGGTATGCGCCGTGAAATGTCTGCGCTGTATTTCTTAAAAAGCTAACCATAGTTTGTATGCGTGATAGTCCCTGTGGTCTTGTTATAAAATTTCTGCTTACACCGGTAATCATTGCCATTACGCCAAAGCCAGAACCGCCGGAAGTGACCAAATCGCCTGATGTGTTTCTTTCTCTTGCAAGCCCGCTGATTGGGTGACCGAAATCATAAAAATATTTTAGTGTTTGTTGTTGAACTAAATCCAGCAAAGCATTATCTGATATGGCTGCAAATTTTCTGGATGAATCCAGCGTTGTATAAAATCCTATTTCATTCCCGGAATTTAGCGCAGTATTTTTTGCAGACAGCAAACCCGCATCTATTTTAATTTTATAGCGGGTTAGAAATTGCAAATCACTTTGCGGTGATATAACAATGGAACTGTCGCCATTATCAAAATTTACTGCAACTGCAATTGATGCGCCGCTAAAACTTGTTAAGCCTACTTTTTGCGAAGCAGATGTTCTGCTTACGGGCACTGAGAATTTTATTTTTAACGCAGGGTTTTTGGATACATTTTTAAAAGGTAAAACGGCGATGCCGTTTATAGAGGTTGATACATAGTTAAAACTTTCTGAAACACCAGGCGGTGGAGGAGGATTTACTGTGCTTGTGGTATCGGCTTTTTTGCATGAAAAAACCAGTAAGAGAGGAAGGTAAACAATCAAATACTTCATTTGGAAATTTACAATTTTTATGTCAAAAAAAATGCCGCAATTATTTGCAGCATTTTAGAATTATATATTTAAAATTTGTTTATCGGCCCTGACGTTCAAGTATATACAATGCGCTGATCTCCTGATCAGAAAGCGCTTTATTATAAACCCGCACTTCATCCATATCCCCGGTATACAAACCATGAAAACCTTCAGTAGGTGAATTAGTAAACCCTGTAGTAGTATTAGGAAAGCCACCTAAAACTACTCTAGTAGGAATGGTTGAAACTAACGAGCCTAAACCACCTCTTACTCTAAAATTATTATTTGAAACCCTTATGTTGTTTGCGAACAAATCTATAATGCTGGTTGCTCCATCATACCTCATTATATATTGCACCCATTTATTAGCGCCCTGAAACCTTTGATAATCCACACCAGCATTTCCATAATCATTTATATTATCGCCGCCATTTCTATTACCGTTTGCATAATTGCCTATCCAACTGTGAAAATACAAATAATCATCACTTGGAGGATGGTTGCCGGTTTCTGATGCCACGTTTAAAATAGTTAACCAACTGGTTTCTACATTAACATTTCTTGACAATGCAAAAAAACTGGTTAATTTAGAGCCATTGTTGGCAAACTTTAACCATAAACTAACTGTGCAACTGCCAACTGCATTTGCAGTACTTAATGCAGCTATGGCTGGATATCGAACAAACCCCTGGTTAAAAGTTAATCCCTTTCCTTTTATTCCGGTAGATGAAGTAGTAAATACGGCACTGTCGGGTGCTGTATTAGATTTTACTTCGTTGTTATTGGCTTCAAAATTCCAGTATGCTAATAAATTAGCTGTAGCAACCTGGCTGGAGTTCGTATAACCTCCGGGTACCGGTGGAGGATCTCCTAATTTTACATCATCATTGCGATTTACTTTGGTGCAACTTCCTAAAGCAATGAGTATAGTTAAACACAATAAGCGTGTCTTCGATAAAGTTTTTATATATGTAGTCATTTTATTGAGTTTTTGTTGTATAACTTAATAGTTCGGATTTTGTATTAAACGTCCACCACTTAAATCAATCTGCGCCTGCGGTATAGGAAACAATTCATGTTTTCCATCTACAAAAGGTTTGCCGAGTGCTCTTAAAACAACACCAGCTCTTCCCTGCCTTACAAGATCTAAAAAGCGATCTTCTTCCATAGCAAGTTCTGTTCTTCTTTCCTTCCAAACATTTGCTTGGGTTAAAGTAGTAGCCGGTAAGTTTGCTCGGCTGCGCACCATGTTTAATTTATTTAGCCCATCAGCATTTCCAAGCATGGCAGATGCTTCTGCATACATCAACAATACTTCTGCATAGCGCATTAGTCGGATATTTTTTGGCTTGGTATCTTTATTATTGTCTAGCTGTGCACTTTCTGTTAAGGCACTGTGATACGGTTTGTAACTGTAACGATCATTTTCTACTGAATCTTTTGTAGGAATTCGGAAACCATCAAATAGAATTGTACCGGGACTATTACCTGGCAACGTTGGCTGTACAAAAATAATTGTAGCATTTTTGCGTGTATCGCCTGGCTCATATGCATTTGCTAAATCCTGAGATGGTGTATTTAACCCAAAGCCCAAATCATTCCATCCGCCACGGGAACGTGCACCCTGTCCATTACTGAAAAGCGGACTTACTGCATTTGCGCCAACATTAATTCCTGTTTGTACTTCAAAAATAGACTCGCTGTTGTTAGTGCCACCCTGGCCTCCAACCGGTTTCTCTCTAAATATAAAATTGTAATCGGTTACAAGAGAATATTTGCCAGAATTGATGACAGATGTTGTAAGATCTAATACTTTTTGCCAGTTGCGCTGGTACATATAAACTTTTGCAAGGTATGATTGTGCTGCGCCTTTGTTCGCTCTGCCTGTTTGTGTTGAAGGGTCTCCAACCAACGGCAAATTATCAGCAGCAAACTGAAAATCTGAAAGAATAACGGCATAAATTTCAGATGCTGTAGCTCTGGTATTTAATGCAGCACTGTTGCCTTCGCTTGGCAAAGGCACCGAAATAAGTTTTGGTACACCGCCAAAAAAGCGAACCAGATTAAAATAATATAAACCACGTAAAAATCTTGCTTCCCCTAATAATCGGTTTTTAGTAGTTGCGTCAAGCGTGCTTTTGCCTAAAATATCAATGGCTTTGTTGGCACTTACAATTCCGCTAAAATGACCAACCCAAATATTATTAAAGATAAAAATATTTGGATTAGGGTTGAAGTTATCAATTAAACCCAAGTCGCTAAAATCGCCGGGAGTGCTGCCTTTATCAGCATCATCACTTGCAACATCATTAGCCAATACCCATAAAAATCCAACAGTAGTTTGACCAAAACCACCATAATATAGTGTGTTGTAAACTCCACCTACGAGCTTTGCTGCTGCATCAGGATCTTTTAATGCAAGCGTTTCGGTGATTTGGCCCTGAGGGTCTAACTCTAAATAACTTTTTTTACAGCTGCTTACAAGTACAGCTGTTAAAAGAATAAGTGTGCATAATTGTGTTTTATTTTTCATTTTAAGAACTTTAATTATTAATAATTTAGAAACCTACATTAACACCAAATGCAAATGTGCGTGTGGTTGGATAAATGTTTTGCTCAATGCCGCCTGCCAATACACTGCCGTTGTTAATCTCAGGAGAGAAGCCGCTGTAGTTTGTAATGGTAGCAAGGTTTTGTACTGTTACATAAGCCCTTAAGCTTTGTATTTTAACTTTACTCAGTAATGTTGTTGGAAGTGTATAACCAACCGTTAGATTATTAATTCTAAAAAAGTCACCTTTCTCTAAAAAGTAAGTAGACGCAGGCAATTCCTCTAATGTTGCCCTAGGTATTCCGCTGTTAGGATTATTTGGTGTCCAGCGGTTGTTGGCAACTTTTGTTTCTATGTTGTCTCTAAAATCGCCTCGTGCAGCTTTTTTACCATTGTATATTTTACCGCCACCTGTACCGTATCCACCGACAGATAAATCGAAGGCATTGTAACTAATACCACCGTTTACACCATAAGTATATTTTGGCTGGTAAGAACCTTGATAAACTCTATCTTTTGCATCAATTTTGCCATCACCATTTACATCTCTGTAAATTAAATCACCCGGTTTTGCATTGGGTTGTGCAGATGCTGCAACCTGTTTTTCATTTTGAAAAACACCCATGGCTTCTAACAGATAGAAACTACCAATAGGCTGCCCATTATCAGATAAAGTAGTATTACCTTGACCTCCTACACCGCCGTCAGGTATTGCCTGTCCACCATTTAAATTGGTAATTCTGTTTTTGTTGAAAGCTATGTTACCGCCAATGTTGTATCTAAATGCTTTGCTGATATTGTCTTTCCAATCTAGCCCGAGTTCTACTCCTTTGTTGGTAAATGTCGCTGCATTTGTAATATATTCTTCACTCCCTAAAATAGCCGGTATTTTAATTCTTACAAGTGCATCTGTTGTTTTTCTGTCGTAAACATCTACACTACCACTAAGTTTGTTTTTAAGCAAACCAAAATCTAAACCTGCATTGTATTCTCTGGTAATTTCCCATCTTATCCGTGGGTCATATATTTTCTCGAGCCTAAAATTTAAAACTTCAACTCCGTTAAAGAAATAAGGCAGACCTGTTGTAGCAAGTGAACTGAATGAGTTACTAGGTATACCGTCGTTACCTACTTTGCCGTAGCTGGCTCTTAGTTTTAAATTGTTTACTACTTTTTGGCTTTGCATAAAATCTTCGCTGCTTATAAGCCAACCTGCGCCTACAGATGGAAAAAAGCCCCAACGGTTTGCAGAAGGTAAACGGGATGTACCATCATAACGACCGGTTGCAGTTAAGAAATATTTATCTTTAAAACTATAGTTTAATCTGCCTAAATAAGAGCTGCGGGTAGATTTATCGCCACCATTAAAATTGGTTGCACCAATGGAAGAACCTGCATTTAAATACCATTGGCTTTTATCTTCAGGTACATCGAATCTTGAACCGCCAATGTCGTTGCTTTTAATTTCTTCTGCTGTTGTACCTACCAATAAACTGATGTTATTATCGCCAAACTTTTTTGCAAGTGTTGCTGTGTTATCCCACACATACCTGTTGCCTTGGCTTTCAGAAATACCCAAACTGCTTCTCGATCTTAATTGATTACTGCCCGTGGTAAGAAAAACATTGTTAGGCCCATCGTTGTCATACTTGTAACCATAGCTTACGCTTCTAAAGTTATTTTTATCTACCCCAAAACTTGTTCTTAAAGTAAGCCATGTAAGCGGTTTTAATTCTCCAACTATATTGCCCTGAAACCTATCGCCTTTGCCCGAATTGTTATTTTTATCCTGATCTAAAAGTGGGTTACCTACATTATTTGATAAAGAAGTGTTACCGTATTTACCATTTTGAAAAGCAGTAACATAAGGTGCAGCACGGTAAGCAACATTAAATGCATTAAGATCTACATTTCTAACATCGGATCTGCTGTAAGAAAGTAAAGTTGACACTTTAAAAATGTTCGATATTTTATAATCGTTGTTACTTCTAACAGTAAAACGTTTAAAATTGTTTGTTCTGATAATTCCTTCGTCAGTTAGGTATCCTGCACTAAAAAAGTAATTTATTTTATCGCTGCCGCCTGATAAGGAAAGATTGTGGTTTTGAAAAAAACCTCGCTTTAATATTTCGCCATACCAGTCAGTATTGCTACCTTTTTGCAACATTGATTTTGTAACAAGGCTGTCGCCTGAGCCATAATACAAACTGGCTTCGTTTACATAATTGGCATACTGTTGAGCACCGGCCATATTTACAAGACTGGTAGCTTCTTTAACACCAACACTAGCGTCGTAACTAATTATCATTCTACCCGGTCTGCCTTTTTTAGTAGTAATTAACACTACACCATTTGCTGCTCTCATACCATAAATAGCCGTTGCAGATGCATCTTTTAAAACTTCTAAACTGGTAATATCTGCAGAATTTATGTTTCTTATATCATCGTTAATTATACCATCAACAAGATACAAAGGGTTTGCACCACTCAGCATGGTACCTGTTCCTCTAATACGAATTACAGGCAGTGAATTTGGGTCACCACTGCTGATTACCTGCACACCTGCAATTTTACCCTGCAAAGCTTGAGTGGCAGTAAGCACGGGTTGTTTGGCAAGTTCTGCACCG
>Ga0209511_1000574_pt1 | contig 36387 bp, 31 predicted proteins | sample SSSSmetaG_FD_184141 | JGI IMG/M metagenome (GOLD analysis project Ga0209511, IMG submission 184141) | Glacier valley bacterial and archeal communities from Borup Fiord, Nunavut, Canada, to study Microbial Dark Matter (Phase II) - ​SSSS... | ecosystem: Environmental > Aquatic > Freshwater > Ice >... | reverse complement strand
CCCATTCCTTACCTCCCACTATGAAGCAATTTCTCTGCTTCTAGCATCATTTCCAAAATGATTTCTTTACAGCTTTGTTCCTTGCAAACCATCGCTGCTATTTGCCCTGCCATTACCGAACCGTATTCCATGTCACCTAAGCTAACTGCCTTAGCAAGTGCTCCTACACCAAGTTTTTCAAGTTCTTCTATCGGTGCATTCATAGCTTCTAGTTCTTTAAACTGACGGCTAAGTTTATTCTTTAAGACACGAACCGGATGACCTGTAGAACGTCCGGTTACTATTGTATCAATATCTCTAGCGCTTAATATCTTTTGTTTATAATTCGCGTGTACTGTGCATTCAAATGCAGATAGGAAGCGGGTACCTACTTGTACTGCATCTGCGCCAAGCATAAAAGCTGCTGCGACACCTCTTCCATCTGCAATACCACCAGCAGCAATGACTGGTACCTCTACTGCATCGACTATCTGTGGAACTAATACCATGGTGGTTAATTCTCCAACATGTCCGCCAGATTCTGTTCCTTCTGCAATGACTGCATCTGCACCACTTCGAACCATTCTTTTTGCCATAGCGACCGATGGGACTACTGGAATTACTTTAATTCCATGTTCCTTCCACATCGCAATATATTTACCAGGCATTCCTGCCCCTGTTGTAACTACTCTTACATTTTCCTCGCAGACCATCTGCGCGATATCATCTGCATTCTCACTGAGTAACATGATGTTAACACCAAAAGGTTTATTCGTTAACTCTTTTGCTTTTCTCACTTCGGCGCGAACGAATTCGCTTGGTGCAGTTCCACCGGCGATAATCCCAAGTCCGCCTGCTTCTGACACTGCAGCTGCTAATGAAGCATCTGATATTCTTGCCATGGCACCCTGAAAGATTGGATATTCAATATTTAATAGTTCACAAATACGTGATTTCATACGGTTTCCTCCCAAGAGACCTAACTTCTCATTCCTCGAATTTATTCTTCTTCTGTTCTGCTATTAAGATAACGCACAATATCACCAATCGTGTGTATGCTTTCAGCATCTTCTGTAGGTATTTCAATATCAAATTTTTCCTCTAAAGACATGATAATTTGAAAAAGGTCGAGAGAATCTGCATTTAAATCATCTTTTAATGAAGTCTCATCTGTAAGTTCTGCCACATCAACTCCTAATTGTTCTGCTACTACCTCTTTGATCTTATTTAATTCCATTTTAAATTCTCCTTTTCATACTTTTTATTTTTGGGGAAATCATTCCCTTAGTGTATCTCAATCCCATTCAAGCAATACAGCTCCGCTGGTCATTCCACCACCAAAAGCTACTAAAATGAGTTTGTCACCATGCTCTAATTTGTTGCCCTTTGCTAATTCATCTAGCGCAATCCCTATACTAGCTGCCGAGGTATTACCATAATTCATTAAATTCGTATAGAATTTTTCTTTGGGAATCTTGCACAAATTAGCTGCGTGCTCAATAATCCTTTGATTTGCTTGATGCGGTATGATATATTTGATATCCTCAATATTTAAGTCCGCCTTTTGAAGTAATGTCTTAATATGCTCTGTGATACTTCTGATTGCGAATTTAAACACCTCTTGACCCTGCATTGTAATCTTTGGACGAAAGCTTTCAACTGATTTATTATATGGATTGGATAATGGTACTGCCGGACAAACTAATTGTGATTGTTTGCTTCCATCGCTTAACAAATTAGCTACCATAATTCCCTTTTTCTTTTCGGATACAGTTAAAACAACTGCGCCCGCGCCATCTCCAAATAATACACAAGTGGAACGATCCTCCCAATCAAGAATTTTGGAGATAGTTTCCGCCCCAATTACAAGTACATTTTGATACATCCCTGTTTGTATATATTGGGAGGCTGTTACAATCCCATAGACAAAGCCCGAGCAGGCCGCCGTAAGATCAAACGCAACCGCATTGACTGCTCCAAGTTTATCTTGCACTATGCAAGCTACAGATGGCATAAAGGAATCGGGAGTAATTGTCGCGCAGATAATTAAATCAATTTCTTTTGCTTGTAGGTTAGCGCTAATCATTGCTCTCTTACCTGCTTCATATGCCAAATCAGAAGTTAATTCTTTGGTCACAATTCTTCTTTCTTTAATTCCTGTTCTTGATTCAATCCACTCATCGCTCGTATCTACTAGTTTAGCCAAATCTTCGTTTGTCATTACATTATCCGGTACATAACTTCCTGTACCTGAAATAATTGCTTGTCTCATCCAGTTAGTCCTCCTATATCATAGCCTTTTAAATCGATAATATGATTAGTATTCTTATTTTACATGATAAATATCTTTCAAATGTGTGTTTAATTTTCGAAGTGCACTCAATAAAACTTCTTCCTCTGTTGCTGAAAAATCAGTAACAACCTCTTTGACCATATCCATATGAAACTTCTCATGAATTCGATATGCTAATTTTCCTCGTTTTGTTAAACTTACATTTACAATTCTACGGTCGGTTTCGCTACGATTTCGTTCCATATAATTCTTTCTAATTAACTTATCAACCGCAGTGGTTAACGTTCCCATCGTAATTTCCAATACAGATGCTATTTCGGACATGGTTTTTGATCCATACAAGCCCACTGCTTCAATCGTATGAATCTCAGTAATGGATAGGTCCCGGAAGGAACCCTGTTTGATGGAAAACTCTTCTATATGAATAATGTCATCATACACTTCTACAAGCAATCTATTAATTTCAGTAAATTTATCTTTCATTTATTCCACTCCTCTTAATATATGCTTTGTATTGCAAATAGTTTGATAATCAAAATATATAGGAAAATGAAACAGTTGTCAAGTAATTTTTTAAATCAAAACAGCCCCTAGAATAATTTGACCAGTAATTCATGTCAAATAATCTAGGGACTGCAAATAAAAAGTTATCAATTATCCGTATTAAAATCTCTTATACCTCAAATAATAAATCGCCATAGGAAGGCACTGGCCACATTTCTTTATCAACAATTGCCTCTAAAGCATCAATTGGTGTTCTTAAATCTGCCATTACAGGTACAACTGTATTTCTAAAGAATAAAGCACTTTCTGCACCCTCTTCTTTTTCAGCTGCCTCGATAACAACGGCTTGCAATCTCTTCAAGGCTGTTTGTGTTTTTGCAAGTAGGGAAGATGTTTCCATCAATAAACCTACCTGTACACTGACATCTGCCTCTGCTACTGCAGCTTTAATCGCATTCACAGAATCAGCAAGAGCTTTTGTAGCCTTAATTACTGCAGGAATAAATTTAACACTAGCCATAGAAATCATAGTTTTGGCTTCAATATTGATTGCCTTGGAGTATGCCTCATATAAGATCTCTACACGTGAATGTAACTCAATTTCTGAATATACATGATGTTTCTTAAACAATTTAATTGCTTTATCTGTTGCCATAGTAGGGATAGCTTCTACCATAGACTTTAAGTTTGGCAATCCTCTTCTCTCGGCTTCAAGAACCCAATCATCCGCATAGCCATTGCCATTGAATACAATTCTTTGATGTTCAATAAATGTCTTCTTAATCAAATCATGAACAGCTAAATCAAAGTTGTCAGCTGCTTCAAGTTCATCTGCCATATCGTTCAGTACATCTGCTACAATGGTATTTAGTACGGTATTGGCATCTGCAATTGACATAGAGGATGCAACCATACGAAACTCGAATTTATTACCCGTGAATGCAAAAGGTGATGTACGATTTCTATCTGTTGCATCTTTCTTAAGTTCTGGTAAGGTATGAACTCCGATGTTTAATTTACCACCCTGCTTACTGCTTGTAGCTTCACCAGTTTCAATAAGTTGTGTTAATACATCTTCAAGCTGTGATCCAATGAATACTGAAATAATTGCTGGAGGAGCTTCATTTGCACCAAGTCTAAGATCATTTCCTGGGTTAGATGCCGATAAACGAAGTAAATCCGCATGTACATCTACAGCCTTAAGTACTGCTGCTAGGAACAATAAAAATTGAATATTTTCATGAGGCGTTTTCCCTGGCTCTAATAAGTTTTTACCTGTATCAGTAACTAAGGACCAGTTATCATGCTTACCAGAACCATTTACACCTGCAAAAGGTTTCTCATGTAATAAACAAGTAAGTCCATGACGGTTTGCCACCTTCTTCATACATTCCATAACCAATTGGTTGTGATCTGTAGCTATATTAGCAGATGCATAAATTGGTGCTAACTCATGCTGCGCTGGAGCAACTTCATTATGTTGTGTTTTTGCTGTTACGCCGAGCTTCCAAAGCTCAACATTTAATTCTTTCATGAAAGATGCTACTCTTTCTTTGATACTTCCAAAGTAATGATCATCAAGCTCTTGACCTTTTGGAGGCATAGCGCCGAATAAGGTTCTACCAGTAAAGATTAAATCATCTCTCTTTAAGTATTTTGCTTTATCTACTAAGAAATATTCCTGTTCTGGACCAACAGAAGGACTTACTCTCTTAACTTCATCATGTCCAAATAATTTCACTACACGAACTGCCTGTGTATTAATGGCTTCCATGGAACGAAGAAGTGGAGTTTTCTTATCAAGTGCTTCCCCTGTGTAAGAACAAAAAGCGGTAGGGATGCAAAGGGTAACACCTGCTGCGTCTTCTCTTAAGAAGGCTGGTGAAGTACAATCCCAAGCAGTATATCCTCTTGCTTCGAATGTAGCTCTTAAACCACCTGATGGAAAGGAAGAAGCATCTGGCTCTCCTTTGATTAATTCTTTACCTGAGAACTCCATGATTACTCTTCCATCTGCCGTAGGGTTAATAAAGGAATCATGCTTTTCTGCTGTAATACCTGTCATAGGTTGGAACCAATGGGAATAATGTGTTGCTCCTCTTTCAATTGCCCAATCTTTCATAGCATTTGCAACAATCTCAGCAACGGAAGGATCAAGATCTTCCCCGTTCTCGATTGTTTTTTTAAGTACTGCATAAGTTTTCTTTGGAAGACGTTCAGACATTGTTGCATCATTGAACACATTCATACCAAATAGTTCTGTTAATTTCTGTGTCATATTTTTTCTCCTTCCATTAATAAAAAGGTGTCCTCAAATCTTTGAGAACACCTTTGCTCTAGTAGTAATATACATCTATTAGTAAAATACCACTTTTCTTGAAAAAAGAAAAGGCTTTTTTTTAATTTTTTTAATTTTTTTTATTTTTAAAATTATTTTAATTGTTATTGATTGATTTTTAAGGCCTTTTTACTGTTTCAGTGTAATATCAAATTGCTTATAAGGAATAATGATGTGGTGTTCGTCAAATGCATTCTTAATCTTTTCAAGCAAATCCGATCTTAAAGGCCAATAATTATCTTTATCACACCATACGCGCAAACCCATGCTTATGTTACTCGCTTCCAAACTATTAACAAACACCATAATTTCATTCTCTTGCAGAACGAGTTCGTGATTTTTTGCAAGCATCATCAATACATCCCTTACCCTCTGAATATTTTCAGAATACCCAACATTGATTAATAAATCGAGTCGTCTTAGCTTTTCACTTGTCACATTAATAATATTTGAATTTGACAAGGTACCATTTGGCATTATTATGATTCGATTATCAATGGTTGTAAGTGTAGTATAAAAGATATCAAGTCCGGTGACAGTACCCTCATTGCTGAGCGCAACAATATAGTCGCCTAAACGGAATGGCTTTAAAATAAGGATTAGTACCCCACCGGCGAAGTTTGATAAACTTCCTTGCAATGCTAACCCAACGGCAATTCCGGCTGAACCAACTAGTGCTACGAGTGAACCCGATTCAAGTCCAAGTATTGTAGTTACGATTATTATAATTAACAGCAAATATAATGCGGACCCAAAAAACTTTGTCAAGAACATTGAGACACTTGCATCCACTCTAGATTTTGTAAAACCTTTTTCGATAATCTTAGTCACAAGCTTTACTAATTTTTTACCTATCAAGAAGACAATCAATGCAACGATAATTTTTATTAAGAAGGAAAGCGCCTTCGGTCCAAGTTCTTCTGCATAGTTTGAAAAATTAGACAATATTTTTTCAGCCAAATGAGCCCCTAGTACTAATATCATTCTTAACCTTCCTTTCAATCATATCATTTTCTTTTCTTCTGTGTCTCTTTTGATATTTTTTTCTTGGTAACCTCTTTTTCGTTTATCGAAGGAATACAAGTAAAGATGCTTATCCCCATCGGTGGTACCGTAATCGAAATAGATTGTTCCCTTTCATCAACCTCAGTATCTTTTGACTGTTTCAATCGCGAATTTATATTAGAAGCTCCACCATATTGAGTGCTATCACTATTAAAGATTTCCTTATATTTTCCGGAAAATGGTACGCCAATTTGATAATCTTTATAAACAACCGGCGTGAAATTACATATCACAAGTAAGGTTTCTTCTTTCTTGGCTGTCTTACGCAAGAAGGATACAATGCTACGATCTGAATCCATATTGTTAATCCATTCAAAGCCATCTGCATCAAAATCTAATTGATACATGGCTGGATTATGTTTATAAAAATTATTTAAAGCCTTTACATAAGTTTGCATGGTTGCATGACTCTCGTAGGATAGCATATCCCATTCAAGACTCTTATCTTCATTCCATTCTGAAAATTGTGCAAACTCTTGTCCCATAAAAAGAAGCTTTTTACCGGGATGTGCCATCATAAAACCATAAGCTACTCTTAAATTTGGAAACTTACTTTCATATTCTCCAGGCATCTTATTGATCATAGAACCTTTTCCATGTACAACCTCATCATGGGAAAGCACTAAAATAAACTTCTCACTATAAGCATAAATCATGCTAAAGGTAAGCTCACCATGATGCCCCTTGCGAAATAATGGATCACATTTCATATAATTTAAGAAGTCATTCATCCAACCCATATTCCACTTATAATCAAAGCCTAAACTACCTTCCTTCACATCGCCCGTCACTTTTGGCCAAGCAGTGGATTCTTCTGCTATTAATAAAGCACCATCATCTCTGTCTTTAAAAATCGAGTTTAAATGCTTAAATAATTCAATCGCCTCTAAGTTCTCGTTGCCACCAAATATATTTGCAACCCATTCTCCGTCCTTTTTTCCATAATCAAGATAAAGCATGGATGCAACTGCGTCCATTCGGATAGCATCTGCATGATACTTCTTAACCCAGAAAAGAGCATTTGCAATTAAGAAATTGGATACCTGTGGTCTTCCATAATTGTAGATCAAAGTACCCCAATGAGGGTGGGAACCCTGTCTTGGATCTTTATGCTCGTATAAACAAGTACCATCAAAGTTAGCTAGTCCAAATGCATCTCTAGGAAAATGTGCCGGTACCCAGTCTAGTATCACACCGATATTATTCTGATGCATATAATTCATAAAATACATAAAGTCATTCGGCGTTCCATAGCGCGAAGTCGCTGCATAGTAGCCCGTTACTTGGTAACCCCAGGAAGCATCAAAGGGATGTTCCATAATCGGCATGATTTCAATATGAGTATATCCCATTTCCTTAACATAAGACGCAAGCATTGGTGCAATTTCTCTATAATTGTAAAAATCCCTTCCATCCTCTTTCGATGGTTTCTTCCAGGAACCTAAATGAAGCTCATAAATTAACATAGCTTCTTTATCATAATCCGTATTTTTACGTAGGTTCAACCATTCTTTGTCTTCCCACTGAAACTGGTCAATATCAAAAACAATAGAAGCTGTATCAGGTCTATATTCCGCATAATATGCATATGGGTCTGCTTTCAGAAGAATGAGGCCGCCCTTAATCTTAATTTCATACTTATAATTTGACCCTTCTTTTAACCCAGGAACAAACAATTCAAAAACACCCGAATCATAAAGCTTATGCATTTGATGCCTTCTGCCATCCCACATATTAAAATCGCCTACTACGCTCACACGTATGGCATTGGGTGCCCAAACTGCAAAAGAAACACCCGTTACGCCGTTACATTCCGTAATATGCGCACCCAGCTTTTCATAAATTTCATAATTGATACCACTTGAGAAACGCTTTAAATCCATAGCATCGATATGAGGTTCAAATGCATAAGGATCATATAGCTCTTCCACTGTTCCATTATCATATGTAATTTGCAAGGTATAAGGAAGTACCTTTTTCGACATTATTAAAGTAGCAAAAAAGCCACCCTCATCCACTTGTTCCATTGGATACAATGTACCGTCTTTCTCAAGTTTTACATCAATCTTCGTAGCCGTAGGAATAAATGTTTGAATAAGTAAGCCTGCTTCTTTTAAATGTGGCCCCAAAATATTATATGGGTAATTATGTTCTGAATATACCACCGCTTCAATTTCAGACCAGTCCATTAATCCATAGAGTATATCATTCATAAACAATCCTCCTATGCTGACTTTTATCACAATATTATTTTTTTATCCTACCACGAATTACCAATATATTCAATGAAGTTTATTCTAAATACCATTCATCTTTTCCAGTCTCTTTGGCTTCGCCCTCAGATTTAGGCATATATTTTTTAAAAATACGCTCCATAAGGAACGAACATAAAAAGATTGCACTACAAGGAGCAACAAACATTAAAATTGGTACAGTCATTGAAATTACCACAAATAATAATATAATTGCTGCCATTACAATTGTTGATGGAAGATGTCTTAATGACATAATAAATGCAGTCTTAAAGAGCTGTTTTCTAGTCATACTAAATCTTGATAGGATTGGGAACAAATACATGGTGAAAAATGTTACCATAATGATTAAAGTATTATAGACATAAAATAAAATGACACCCATTTTTTCATTTGTTTGTGTAATATCTCCTACTGAGATGCGATCAATGATTAGAATAACATATATAGCAGTTAAAATAACACCAAAGATAGCGCCATTTAAAAAGTTTTGACGAAAAGATTTAAAAAACTCCCGGAATAGATATCCTCGTTCTCTACGGATTACTTTTACTGTAGCATAATACATTGCTGTTGTTGCTGGACCTATTGTTACAATTGGAATGCAAAGCAATAACCAAAGAATACTAAGTAATAAGATATCACAAAGTTTACTTAAGGTTGTAAAAAAACCATTATCCATATTAAAAAAATTTCCCATATTTATCTCCTTTTATACTTGTTTCCTTTTATTCTAACACATTATGTACATATTAAAAAGTGAAAAAAATATAAAAAAAGACTGCCCCCCCTAATGTTCATTCCAACATTTTGGAGGCAGTCCATAAAATTTTTAGAAGCAATCATCAAGAAGTTGGAAATATGCCTGTGGATGTAAACAAGTTGGACACATTTCCGGTGCTGCATCACCTTCATGAATATAACCACAGTTTAAGCATTTCCAGAACACTTTACCATCTTTTTTAAATACGGTTCCGTTTTCAATATTCGTAAGTAAGCTCTGATATCTTTCCTCATGATGTCTCTCAACCTTTGCAATGAGGAGAATTCTAGCTGCGATATCTGGAAATCCTTCTTCCTTTGCTGTCTTAGCAAATGCGGGATAATCCGTCTCAGCTTCTTCATGTTCACCAGCTGCTGCTGCTTTTAAGTTTAAAATCGTATCGCCATATGCAAAAGGATATGTTGCGTTAATCTCAACAGGTGCTGGATTCTCTCCATCAAGATGAGCAAGTGCCAACTTCATGAACACCTTAGCATGCTCTTTTTCGTTGTCAGCAGTCTCTGAAAAAATATTCTGAATTTGTACAAATCCTTCTTTACCTGCTACAGAAGCAAAATAATTATACCTCATTCTTGCCTGTGATTCACCTGCAAATGCCTTCATTAAATTCTCAAGTGTCTTTGTACCTCTTAAATTTCCCATTTGTGTAGCCTCCTTTTATAATAATTTGTGAATAAATAAACCACTTCTTAATTTTGGTTCAAACCATGTGGATTTTGGTGGCATTAATTTACCTGCATCTGATACATCAAATAACTCGGTGATTGCAGTTGGATACATAGAAAAAGCAACGGTCATATCCTCTGCAACGCGCTTTTCAAGTTCGCAAAGACCTCTGATGCCTCCAATAAAGTCAATTCGTTTATCTGTACGTGGATCATTAATTCCGAGTATAGGACTTAGCAAGTAATCCTGTAAGAGTGATACATCTAGTGCTGCTACTGGATCGGTAATTTCTAAAAGTGTTTCCTTCGCACTTAAAGTATACCAATTCTGATCCAGATACATACCAAAGGTTGCTTTACTTTCCGGTGCAAATGGTTTTGCACCAAGGAGGGTCACTTCAAAGTTTTTTCCTATTTTACTTAAGAATTCTTCTTGTGACAGACCATTTAAGTCTTTCACTGCACGGTTATAAGACATAATCATCAGTTGATCATGTGGAAATAAAACAGATAAGAAATAATTAAATTCTTCACTCCCCGTATAACCCAGATTTTCACTTCTTCTCTTTAGTCCCACCTTCACCGCCGAAGCCGCTCTATGGTGACCATCTGCAATATAGATACTATCAATCTCGGCAAATGCACTTTTCAACTTGTTTACTCGCTCATCCTCTACAATTCTCCATACCTTATGACTAATTCCATCCACTGTTATAAAGCTATAAAGCGTCTTCTCTTTTATAACCTCCAAAACAACATCATTAACCACCTGATTGGAACGATACGCCAGGAAAATCGGTCCTGTTTGAGCGTTGCAGGTATCAACATGATTAATTCGATCGATTTCTTTATCTTCTCTGGTATTCTCGTGCTTCTTAATCACATTACTCCTATAATCATCAATGGATGCACACGCCACAATTCCTGTCTGAGAACGCCCATCCATGATCAATTCATAGACATAATAGCATTCCTTTTCATCGTAAATCATCGTGCCATCTGTAATCATACCTTCAAGAAGTTCCTTCGCCTTCGCATACACCTTAGCGTCATATGCATCCACGTTATCCGAAAACTGGGTTTCTGCTCTATCTATTTTTAAAAAGGATAAAGGTTCTCTATCTACTTCAACCTTAGCTTCCTCACGATTATACACATCATAAGGTAATGCCGCTACCCTGTCTGCCACTTCCGAATTAGGTCGTACACATAAAAACGGTTTTACAATTGCCATAACATCTTCCTCCTGTAACATAACTTAGTCTATAAATTAACCCTCTAATTTCCCAAGTTCCAACATTAATATTTTCCTTTATTTTCCTTATGGCCTTGTACAATAATAATATAACATATTGAAAAATTAAAATCAACAAAGTTAGCTCACCTAAATATCTTGCTCCCCTTTAGCAATATTTCTGGCACCAAACTCTCTTACAAGGACAATGCCGCAGCCAATAGCAAACAGGAAAATAGAAATAAACTGTGAAGTAGATAAACTTCCAACACTTCCACGTTCCAAATCTCCTCTGAAAAACTCAAGAATAAATCTACCTACACTATAAAAAATCAAATAGAATCCTGCTACCTGACCATCTGCTTTTACCCTTTTTGCTAAAACAATCAGCACCAAAAAATTAAGAAAATCCAGTCCACTTGACATCAGCTGTGTAGGAATTAATCGAACTCCATTAGGAGCAAAAGAAGCTTCAGGGAATACAATTCCTAAGGGGCTGTTTGTTGCTATACCATAACAGCAGCCTGCTAACAAGCAACCAATCCGGCCAAATCCCTGTGCCAATGCAATCGATGGCATAACCAAGTCAAAATACTGCAGAAAATTCAATTTTTCTTTTTTACAAAATAAATATCCCGCTAAAATACCTGCGATGATACCTCCGTATACTACAAATCCATCTGAAAACTGCAATAAGATTTTAGGGTTCGATACAATTTCTTTGATTTCAGTGATATAATACAAAAGTTTTGCACCTAAAATCCCTCCAATCAAGCACCAAATAGTTAAGCTGAAAATCCGATCAGGGTTCAGGTTTTTTTTCTTTGCTCTGTATTCTGCTACCATATAAGCAGCTATTACACCAATCGCAATCATCAAACCATATCCATAGATAGTTATTTGACCTATTTTTATTAACTCATTCTTCATTTTTTTATCCTTTCGTCACTAATCGTACTATTTTGAAAAGATAATACGATAAGCTCATTATACAATGGAAATACCTAAAACACCACCATAATATACCATATCAATTATATATATCTCAATAAACATACTATACAATACCCCCCACCGTTACTCTACATTTTTCACGATTAAACCTATAGGCTTGTATATATTGGATGATGATGATTGATTACTGTACTAGTAATTGATTAGTTGCTTTATTGGCAGATTGACTGCTTACTTTGGTTGGTTGTTTTATTATTGATGAACAGAAATTGTCTCAAAAGGAAGGGCTGCATGTAAGTGTCGGAAGAAGTTTTTCGTTCACCGTTACATCGGGTCACAAAAGTTTGTATCAGAAAGACATATGCTTTCTATGTCTTATCTGATACGAACGATTGTGACCCGATGTAGAGGCGACCGAAAAACTTCCCGATGCTTACATGCAGCCCTTCCTTTTGAGACTCCATATCTCCATATCTATTATTTATTTCACAATTCTAATCTTAAGTACCCCTTGGATAGCAGCAAGTTTCGCAGCTACATCTTCATTAATAGCAGCCTCTACGTCAAGTACTGTATATGCATAATCCCCTTTGCTCTTGTTCACCATATCAGTGATATTGATATTCACTGTAGAGAAAGCACCTGTAAATTGGGTTAACATATTTGGTATATTCTTATGAAGGATTGCAATACGTCCTGCTGTTGTACAGACACCTGCATCACAGTTTGGATAATTTACAGAGTTTTTGATATTACCATTTTCCATATAATCTCTTAACTCTTTCACAGCCATTACTGCGCAATTATCTTCTGATTCTTCAGTTGAAGCACCAAGATGAGGAATAGCAATAACGCCTTCCATATTTGCTGTCTTATTATTTGGGAAATCCGTTACATATTTTGCTATCTTACCGGATTTTAAAGCCACTTCCATATCATCATCATTTACCAAGAGATCTCTAGCGAAGTTTAATATAACTACGCCTTCCTTCATCTTCTCAATAGAATCTTTATTAATCATTTTCTTAGTATTTAAGTTTGGATCAGCATTTTCTACAAGTGGTGTATGTACCGTAATGTAGTCACACTCTCTGTAGATTTCATCTCTGGATTTAACATGAATGATGTCACGAGACAAGTTCCATGCGCTATCAACCGAGATAAATGGATCGCACCCAAAAACTTCCATGCCAAGACGATTTGCTGCATTTGCTACTAATACACCAATTGCACCAAGTCCAATGACACCTAATTTTTTCCCTTGAATTTCTTTTCCAGCAAATTTTGCTTTTCCTTTTTCTACAAGTTTATCAACCGCAGAATCTTCTTTGACTGTTTGAACCCAGTTAACACCACCAATAATATCGCGGGATGCCATCATAAGACCTGCAATTACAAGCTCTTTTACACCGTTTGCATTTGCTCCTGGAGTATTAAATACTACAATGCCTTGCTCTGCACATTTTTCAAGTGGAATATTATTCACACCTGCACCAGCTCTAGCAATTGCCTTTACATTCTCAGAAAATTCCATGTCATGCATTGCTGCACTTCTTACTAAAACTACCTCAGCATCGTTCATCGATTCGGTTTTTTCATATGCATCAGTGAAAATATTTAAGCCTACTGCTGCAATAGGGTTAAGACAATTATATTTCATAATTTTCTCCATTCCGCCGCCAGCGGCGGCACAAATATAGGAGTGTGAAAGTGATTTTACTTTCACACTCGAGATGCTCATATACCGTTATCTATTATTTTGTATTCTCTTCTTCAAACTTCTTCATGAAATCAACTAGCTTTTGAACACCTTCTGTTGGCATTGCATTATAGATACTAGCTCTCATACCGCCAACGGATCTGTGTCCTTTTAAGCTTTCGAGGCCTGATGCTTTCGCTTCCTTAACAAACTTAGCATCTAGTTCTTCACTTCCTGTTACAAAAGGAACGTTCATAAGGGAACGATCTTCTTTCACAACAGTGCCATGGAACATCTTGCTCTGGTCAAGAAAATCATAGAGAATATTAGCTTTCTTCTCATTTATTTCCTTCATTGCAGTAAGACCACCAAGTTTCTTAAGCCATTTAAATACCTTACCACAGATATAGATACCATATGCTGGAGGCGTATTATAAAGAGAATCATTATCTGAATGAATTTTATATTTTAACATCGTAGGTGTTCCAGGAAGCGTATCCTCTGTAATTAAGTCTTCACGGATAATAACAATAACTACACCTGCAGGTCCAATATTCTTTTGAACTCCACCATAAATAATACCATACTTGGACACATCTACTGGTTCAGATAAGAAACAGGAGGAAATATCAGAAACCAAAATCTTGCCCTTTGTGTTTGGCAAAGTCTTAAATTTAGTACCATAGATTGTATTATTCTCACAGATGTAAACATAGTCTGCATCTTCAGAAATAGGAAGATCTGAGCAATCTGGAATGTAGGAAAATGTCTTATCTGCAGAAGATGCAATTGCATTTGCCTTACCGTAGATACCAGCTTCTTGATATGCTTTCTTTGCCCATTGTCCTGTAATGATATAATCAGCAACTTTATTCTTCATAAGATTCATTGGAATCATTGCAAACTGCTGTGAAGCACCGCCTTGTAAGAATAGTACTTTATAATTATCAGGAATATTCATTAATTCCCTCAAATCTTTCTCTGCATCATTAATTATTGCTTCATAAGTTTTGGATCTGTGACTCATCTCCATAACTGACATTCCAGTTCCCTTATAATCGAGCATTTCATCTGCTGCTTCTCTTAACACTTCCTCCGGTAACATTGCCGGACCTGCCGAAAAATTAAAAATCCTTCCCATTGTCTCTTCCTCCTAATAATGACTTTAGCATAGTAAAGTCTATATGATTTTCATTATAGAACCCTGTTATTTTTTTGTCAATAAATTTGTATAAATAATTTCCAATAATGATTAGCTTAAGAGTTCGTTAAATCCTCTTCTGAGAACACATCTTCAATTGCTGCACCCGGAGCAACCATCGGCCAAACCTTATCATCGCTACCAATAAAACAATCAATAACAACAGGAATATTAAGCGATATCGCTTCTCTTAGTGTTGCTTCCACTTCTTCCTTTTTTGTGATACGGTATGCTTTTGCACCCATGGCTTCAGCCAATTTTACAAAATCTACGCTATCATTTAAGGTAGTGTTCGAATATCTCTGACCATAGAAAAGTGTTTGCCACTGTCTTACCATACCTAGAACATGATTATTAAAAATGACCTGGACAATCGGAATGTTGTAGCGTGTTGCGGTTGCAATCTCATTCATATTCATTCGGAAACAGCCATCCCCAGCAATATTGACCACCGTTTTGTCAGGCATACCAACTTTAGCACCTATACAGGCTCCTAGCCCATATCCCATTGTTCCAAGACCTCCCGAGGTGATAAAGGTTCTTGGCTTATTATATTTGTAAAACTGAGATGCCCACATTTGATGTTGTCCAACTTCAGTAGTAATGATTGCATCACCGCCCGTTATTTCATAAAGCTTTTCTAAGATATAAGGACCAGTTAACACATCCTCATGATATTTAAGTGGGTACTTTTGTTTCATTTCCATGATATGGTTAATCCATTCCTTATTATCATGTTGCTCTATTCTTTGATTTAACATGTGAAGTACTTCCCTCACATCACCAATGATGCTTCTTGCCGTTTTTACATTTTTATTAATCTCAGCAGGATCAATGTCAATCTGAAGTATTTTTGCATTTTTAGCAAATTTATTAGCATTTCCTATTACACGGTCAGAAAATCTAGCTCCAATGGTAATTAATAAATCACATTCTGTAACACCAAGATTCGATGTCTTTGTTCCATGCATACCAAGCATACCAGTATAGTTTGGATCCGTTCCGTCAAATGCTCCTTTACCCATTAAGGTATCCGCAACTGGTGCATTTACCTTTTTCACAAATTCTTTTAGTTCCTCGTGCGCCTCAGAGATTACTGCACCACCACCAACAAAAATGTATGGCTTTTTGGCCCTTTTAATCAAATGTAATGCAGCTTCGATATCTTCCTCTGTTATATCCTCTGTATAACGGAGAATAGGTTCAGGCATTACCTTTTCGTATTTTGTTTTTGCTGCTGTAACGTCCTTTGTAATATCGACAAGTACAGGGCCCGGCCTTCCTGATTGTGCAATACGGAACGCTTTTCGAAGCATCTCAGCAAGATTCTTGATGTCTTTTACGATATAATTGTGTTTCGTAATTGGCATTGTCACACCAGTTATATCAATCTCCTGAAAGGAATCCCTCCCCAGTAGGTTTACTGCAACATTCGCTGTAATCGCTACAAGAGGAACACTATCCATATAAGCGGTTGCAATACCTGTAACTAGATTGGTAGAACCTGGTCCTGAGGTTGCAAGACATACACCAACTTTACCAGTTGCTCTTGCATAACCATCTGCAGCATGGGAAGCCCCTTGCTCATGTGATGTTAAGTAATGTTTTATTTCGTGACTATGTTTATATAATTCATCATATATGTTTAAAATAGTTCCGCCTGGATAACCAAAAACAGTATCAACGCCTTGCTCTTTCAAACACTCAATTACGATTTCTGAACCTGTTAATTCCATATTTACCTCTTTTCCGCCATGTATTAAGCCTTGAATTTAGGAACTTCTAAAATTGCTCCGCGATTACCTGAAGTTACCATTGCTGCATAACGTGCTAAATATCCTGTTGTAATCTTAGGTTCTTTTGGTTGCCATTTTGCTCGCCTTGCTGCAAGTTCTTCGTCTGATACGACAAAGTTTAATGTATTTGCATTGATATCAATCTGAATGGTATCTCCCTCTTCCACCAATGCTATATTTCCGCCTACCGCAGCTTCCGGTGACACATGCCCGATGCAGGCACCTCTTGAAGCTCCTGAAAAACGGCCATCCGTAATTAGTGCTACACTAGAACCAAGTCCCATACCCATAATGGCACTGGTCGGATTGAGCATTTCCCTCATACCAGGACCGCCCTTAGGGCCTTCATATCGAATTACAACAACGTCACCAGCTACTATTTTTCCAACTTTAATTGCATCAATTGCATCTTCTTCACAGTCAAATACTCTTGCAGGTCCTACATGCTTCATCATCTCTGGTGCTACAGCAGAACGCTTTACAACGCCTGAATCCGGTGCCAAATTACCTTTTAGAATTGCAATACCACCTGTTGCACTATATGGATTTTCTATTGGTCTGATTACATCCGTATCTAAATTCACGCAATCCTTAATATTTTCTTCTACCGTTTTACCAGTTGCAGTAATAAGGTCCGTATATAATAATCCCTTTTTATTTAACTCATTCATAACAGCATAGACGCCACCAGCTTCATTTAAATCTTCCATATAAGTATGTCCTGCTGGAGCTAAATGACATAAATTAGGGGTCTTTGCACTGATCTCATTTGCAATATCAAGATTGAGATCAAATCCTACCTCATGTGCAATCGCTGGTAAATGTAACATACTGTTTGTGGAGCATCCAAGTGCCATATCAATGGTAAGTGCATTCATAAATGCCTTCTCTGTCATAATATCCCTAGGGCATATGTTCTTCTCAAGTAATTCCATGATCTTCATACCTGCATGCTTTGCAAGTCGAATTCTCTCAGAATAAACTGCTGGAATGGTTCCATTCCCCTTGAGTCCCATACCAAGTGCTTCTGTAAGGCAGTTCATAGAGTTTGCTGTGTACATGCCAGAGCAAGAACCGCAAGTTGGACATGCCTTATTCTCATACTCTTCAACTTCGTCTTCTGTCATTTTGCCTGCGCTATATGCTCCAACAGCTTCAAACAAACTAGATAAGCTTGTCTTTTGACCCTTTACACGGCCTGCGAGCATTGGTCCACCGCTGACAAAAATCGTAGGAATGTTTACTCTTGCAGCAGCCATTAAAAGTCCTGGTACATTTTTATCACAATTAGGGACCATAACAAGTGCATCAAATGCATGTGCCATAGCCATTGCTTCCGTCGAGTCAGCAATTAAATCTCTCGTTACTAATGAATATTTCATACCTTGGTGTCCCATTGCAATGCCATCACAGACAGCAATTGCTGGAAATACTATTGGTGTTCCTCCAGCCATTGCTACCCCGATTTTGACAGCATTTACAATTTTATCTAGGTTCATATGTCCAGGAACGATTTCATTATAGGAACTCACAATACCCACGAGCGGTTTTTGTAATTCTTCCTTCGTCAACCCCAACGCATTAAATAATGATCTATGAGGTGCCTGTTGCATACCATTTGTTACTGCATCACTTCTCATAATTATACCACCTTTTCCTATTATTTATTTTTAAACGCCTTTATAAAACGGCATATTTCCTTAATGTGTTTTGTATATAATAAAGGATTTCTGCATAAAAATCAATGTCAAAAATAGATTAATTATCGTTTTTTTCCAATAGCACCTTATAAATATACAAAAAAGTTCGCCCTAAGCTGAAGTATAACAGCTTAGGGCGAACTATATAGTCCGTGGTACCACCTAATTTCAGATAAAATATCTGCTCTCATTCAGTACAGGAAATTGTGGTCAAGCAATGATTCATTGATCCATCCTATCCGATACCTCTTTCCTTATAACGGTGGAAAATTCCGTTGAAGTCTACTAGGAAATTAATTCTGTTCGGTTCAATGCTCAAAGGCTACTTCCAAGGCTTACGCCCAAGTCTACGACTTTACTCCCGTCATGAAGATTTACACCAACCATCTTCTCTCTTTGCTTTCGGTGAGTATGTACTCCTCCTCGTCTACGCTTTTGCAATATTCGATATTAAGATTATAGTATGCAATTTTTAATGTGTCAAGCGCTAAATATTTTTCTTCTAGTCCATCTTCTAGTCCTATTGATTAGCTCATACTATCTTTCTTCGTGAATGTTGCACAATCTGTTTCTTCAGAATCATGTGCATTTTTTGGTTGTACTTCGATTCTTGCAGCAGTACAATGGTCACCTGCCATATAATAGCCACAAGTATTCACCACACATTTGATTCCTTCATTAGGTTCATTTCTTTTATTAACCAACATTTTTTTACCTCCAAACAATATTTTTTACATAACTATTGTTTGTAAAATCTCAAAAAAAATTCATACCTCAAATATAAATCAACTAAAAATTTTTAATAAGCGCAAATAATGATTCGCTTCACGTAACGTATGGTCACCTAACAATGGAATAATAATTGATTTGATTTTACATCCCAGTATACCTTCAGTACCTTGAGACTTGAAATCGCGAATCTCTTTTGTGGCCTTCATACTTTCTTCAGTAACTCGAATGATTGGTAACGTCATATCCATAGCTTCTTTTGCTTCATCAGTTAATTTATCAAACTCTTTCCCAAAATTATTTGCAATACCAAATAATTCTTCCTCTGATGGGTCAAGTAAACCTCGGATAAATTTTGCATGTTCTGCCATAATCCTGTTCCAGAAAAATTCCTGTGCAAAGGCTTCTTTTTGTAAATTGATTATTTCTCTCCTTTGCAGCCTTTGAATCAAATGTAGATAGAACTTTGCTTCTCTTAAAATATGATCAAGTAGTAATGGATAATTGACCGTAAACATATTGCAGGATAATACATTCGATAAGATATTCATCTTAAATCGAATGATATCAACCAGTAGCGAAATTGCTTTTTGATTTAACATGTATACATTCTTTTCTAATAATTGGTTATTACGATCTACTCCTCCCATTAATCCGGCTTCTGCTTGGGTAAGCTTGATTTGTATTGGAATTCCAGTGAAAAATGCAGATGCCTTTTCCGCCTCCATCGTATATTGTGTAATTACTTCCCCTGATTGTAGAACATCGTTGCTAACGACTCCGTAAGAGAGTGCTATTGTTTCTTCTAAAAGTCCATCAAATGCCATTCTTAATTCATCTGCATACTGAGTGAAATTACTGTCTTTTGGTGCAAAACCTGCTTCTAGGAAAAACGCATGCTCCTTCATTATCCTAGCAAAAAACAAATGTATCTCCAGCGATTGGCAAACGTATTCCGACTGTAATAAGACGTTCATATTTAAGACCTCCCAGCCGGGAATTGCAACATGATACCTTCTGCCATCATGTCAGCCATTTCAAGCGCTTGTCGTTCCATTTCATCATATTCATCAACACCTACAGCGTAGTTTTTGGTAAGCATATTCACCGCTTCTGATTTTACCAGAGCCAAATGCTCATACAACATAGATTTCCAATCATCCTCGGACCAATAAGGATTAATACTACCAAAGAAGGCTGCTAATTGATCTGCATTCTCATACCATCTTTTTTCTACTTCACTTGCTAGCTCATTATTTCCTGCTTTGGCAGCTTGAACAAGTTCAGCTGCAATTGTTAGATGGCTCGTTAACAAATTTGCGAGGTCTGCAGCGATTTCATCTCCATAAAAAGGTCGAAACGCATTAGCAAAATCCTGAGGATTACGAAGTAACCGTTCTGTAGTAAATTCTAAATCTGGCAAATCTTCCACAAGCCCCATGATAACTATTCTCGTCCAAGTAATATGCTGTTCCCAAAGCATACGCATGAGGTTATTTAAATCCATCTGTTGTTGACTCATTTCTTGATTCGTAGCACTACCTTTTAGATCACTTTCAAATCGCCCATATCCAGGGCTTATTGTTATAACTTGGCCAATTTGTAGATTTGTTGGAATAATTCCAGGATTTAGAGCCATAATGGAATCTACCGAAGTATTAAATACTTGAGCAAGCATCCATATGGTATCATAGGGACGTATCCAATATCGTATTGTATTGTCATTGTTCATAATGATGAATCATCGCCTTAATTTAAGTTCTATTTTAAATTATGATGATAGAAAGAAATATGTTACATATAAATTTATACCTCAGACTTTCGTTACTTCATCAAGTTTACTTTTCATTACTTCACGAACTTTTCATCCATGTCTTCATGAAAAAAGGACAGTACTAACCTTGTGACATTCACATTTTGTGAAAGTCACTTTAGTTTCGTACTATCCATAATAAGTTAACTATGATTAGAGTGTCATAAGTCCGTTTTAGTGATTTGAATGAATATCACTGTATATACATTCATTTGGCTGCCTTTCCTTCAAGTGGTATATTTCTTACAAGCCTCTAAAACCATGAGTCTTGACGAAATAATAACACCACTTTCAGCCGGTCGACGCCAAGCTGAATATATATACATTGATATTCATAAATACAGTCAATGTTGGACTTATGACACTCTAATCAACTACAAATAAATTTTACTTGTTATTGATATAATTGATTAAACCTTCTGCCTTGATAATCTTCTGCATAAATTCAGGGAACGCCTGTCCTTGATACTGTGTTCCTTTGGTTTTATCGTAAATCATACCGTTATCAAAGTCTATTTCAACCTGATCTCCTGCTTCTATTTCTCTGGCAGCCTCTGGACATTCAATGATTGGAAGTCCAATGTTGATTGCATTGCGGTAGAAGATTCTTGCAAAGGTCTCAGCAATTACACAACTGATTCCTGAAGCCTTAATTGCAATTGGAGCATGCTCTCTTGAAGAGCCGCAACCAAAGTTTTTATTGGCAACTATGATGTCTCCCTGCTTTACTTTACTAACAAATTCCTTATCAATATCAATCATGCACTTTGCTGCAAGCTCCACAGGATCTGAGGTGCTTAAATAACGTGCTGGAATAATTACGTCTGTATCTACATTATCTCCATATTTGTGTACTGTTCCAAATGCTTTCATCTATACTACCCCTTTCTTATAATCCAAGTTCACTTGGGCTTGATATTTTACCGGTCACTGCACTTGCTGCTGCCACTGCAGGGCTTGCAAGATATACCTCGGAATCCACATGTCCCATACGTCCAACGAAGTTTCTATTTGTAGTTGCAACTGCTCTCTCGCCTGCTGCCAAGATTCCCATATGTCCACCAAGACATGGTCCACAGGTTGGGGTACTAACAATGGCTCCTGCTTTTATGAAGGTTGCAAGTAAGCCTTCCTCCATCGCCTGCAGATAGATTGCTTGAGTCGCAGGGAAAACTATTACGCGAAGTCCCTTTGCAACCTTTCTTCCCTCCAATACCTTTGCTGCAATTCTTAGATCATCTATTCTTCCATTGGTACAAGAGCCAATCACGACCTGATCTATCAAAATTTCTCCTACATTATCAATTGTGCGAGTATTATCGGGAAGATGAGGGAAAGCGACGGTCGATTTTAAGGATGCTAAGTCAATTACATAAGTTGCCTCGTATTCTGCATCTGTATCCGCTTCATAGATTTTATATTCTTTTGTTGAATGTTCTTTAATATATTCAATTGTTTTGTCATCTACAGGGAAAATTCCGTTCTTAGCTCCAGCTTCAATTGCCATATTCGCCATAGAAAAGCGATCATCCATTGTTAGGTTCTGTATACCTTCGCCAACAAATTCCATGGATTTATAAAGTGCGCCATCGACACCAATCATACCGATAATATGCAAGATAATATCCTTGCCACTTACCCATTTTGTAGGTGTTCCCTTAAGCTCGAACTTAATCGCTGACGGAATTTTAAACCATGCCTTTCCTGTCGCCATACCTGCTGCCATGTCTGTGCTTCCTACGCCTGTAGAGAAAGCACCTAGTGCTCCGTAGGTACAAGTATGTGAATCTGCTCCGATTACAACATCACCTGCAACAACCAGACCTTTTTCTGGTAAGAGAGCATGTTCAATCCCCATCTCTCCGATTTCAAAATAATTGGTAATGTCCTGATCCTTCGCAAAGTTGCGAAGAAATTTACAATTCTCCGCTGATTTGATGTCTTTATTTGGTGTGAAATGATCTGGTACCAAAGCAATCTTTTCCTTATCAAAGACCTTTGTTATCTTCATTTTTTCCATCTCATGAATTGCTACCGGTGCTGTTACATCATTACCAAGTACCAAATCCAAATTTGCTTCAATTAACTGCCCCGCAGTAACCTTATCAAGTCCTGCATGTGCCGCCAATATTTTCTGTGTCATTGTCATACCCATGATATCAACCTCCTAATTTTCCTATATTTCTGCAATAATAAGATTTCCCATCTCTTTTGTTCCAACCAAGGTCTTTCCTTCCGACATAATATCGACTGTTCGATAGCCTTTTTTAAGAACCGACTTAATCGCAACCTCGATACGGTCTGCTTCCTCTTCTAGATCAAAGGAATAGCGAAGCATCATTGCCGCCGAAAGGATAGTTGCAATTGGATTAGCCTTATTCTGTCCTGCAATATCAGGTGCAGAGCCATGACTTGGCTCATACAGTCCAAGTTTCGTATCACCAAGACTTGCAGAAGCCAACATACCAATTGATCCGGTTACCATACTTGCTTCGTCAGATAAAATATCTCCAAACATATTCTCCGTTAGAATAACATCAAATTGCTTCGGATTTTTGACGAGCTGCATTGCGCAGTTATCAACTAACATATCCGTTAACTCAACTTCAGGATAATCGACTGAAACTTCCTTCGTAACCTTTCTCCATAATCTTGAGGAGTCAAGTACATTTGCCTTATCCACACTGCAAACCCTTTTATCTCTTTTCATTGCAATTTCAAATGCCCATTTTGCAATTCTTTTGATTTCATTTTCGTCATAAGTTAAAGTATCAATCGCTTTTCTCACACCATTTTCTTCAATTGTTTTACGTTCTCCAAAGTAAAGACCACCAGTGAGCTCACGCATTACCACAAAATCAAATCCGTCACCAACAATCTCTTCTTTTAACGGACATGCACCCTTTAATTCATCAAAAAGTACAGCAGGACGTATATTTGCATAAAGATTTAAGCCTTTTCGGATTGCAAGCAAACCCGCTTCCGGTCTCAAATGTGGTGGCAAGCTGTACCATTTCGATTGGCCCACGTTACCTCCTACTGCACCAAGTAGCACGGAGTCACTGTTTTTTGCTGTTTCTAAGGCTTCTTCTGTTAATGGTAAACCCGTTGCATCAATGGAAACCCCGCCCATCAATACTTCCGTGTATAAAAAATTATGTTGATACTTTCTCCCGATTTGATCAAGGACTCTTTTCGCTTCCGTAATAATCTCAGGACCGATACCATCACCGGGAATGACAGCTATATTGTAATTCATGTTTTCTCCTCCTTATTATTTCCTCTATGTACTGTTTCTTAATTAAAGTGGCTATTTACAACTATATAATTTTTTTCTATTGCTATTCTAACACATCTTTTGATATAATAGAAATACATATTATGAATGCTTATTATAACTTGATGTTATACCAAATATAGAAAGGAGTATATCATGGATCAAAATATGTCTCAATATCGTATTTTTAATTGCGTTGCAGCAACCGGAAATATTTCTCATGCCTCTAAGGAATTATTTATTAGTCAACCGGCTATTAGTAAAGCAATTAGTCATTTAGAAGAAAATCTCCAGACGACCTTATTCACAAGGAATTCTCGTGGTGTACGATTAACCGAGGAAGGTAAACTCCTTTTCGAATATACCAAAAATGCATTTGATACACTCCTTCGAGGTGAAGAAAAATTAAAAAAGATTAATGATCTCGGTATAGGACATTTGCGGATTGGAGTTAGTACCACCTTGTGTAAATATATTTTGCTTTCCTATTTAAAGGGCTTTGTTAAGGAGAATCCCCACATTAAGATTACAATTGAATGTCAATCCACTTTTCACACGTTAAAGCTGCTTGAAAATAACTCTCTTGATGTCGGACTTGTTGGTAAACCAAATCTAGATAAAATGTTACATTTCTATCCTATTGAAGAGATTGAAGATATCTTTGTAGCAACCAGCGATTACCTTGATAATCTTAAGCTACGTGAACATAACACCGATATCTTCTCTTCTGCTACTATTATGTTACTTGATGAAGAGAATATCTCCAGAAAGTATATTGAGGATTACTTTAAAACGAATCATATTGAACCAACTCATATATTAGAAGTTAGTAATATGGATTTATTGATTGAATTTGCCAAGATAAGTTTGGGTGTAGCTTGCGTAATCAAGGAATTTGTGCAACCAGAATTAGAAAATGGCTCTTTAGTAGAGATTCCCCTCATGGCACCAATCAATAAAAGAGAGGTTGGCTTTGCTTATGCAAAAAATGCCTCCCCCTCTGCTTCTATTCTGAAATTTATTGAATTTATTCATAAAATGTAATCGGTATTCCTATTTTCCGCATTATGCTCCCTGGTTTAATGCTTCCGTTGGAACAGGGGAAGGAATCGGTGTTGGTGCTGGTTTTTCGGTTGGTGTTGGTTTTGTTGTTGGCGTTGGTTTTGGTGTTGGTTTTGCAGTTGGTTGTGGCTTCATTGTTGGAGTCGGTGTAGCAACTGGCGGAGGTGTAGCAACCGGTGTCGGTGTAGCGATTGGTGTTGGCGTTGCTGTCGGTGGATCAATAAATTCCGGTCTTTCATCTACCAAGAATTCAGCCTTCACATAACATATCTCATCGTTCATTAAAAAGCTTGCCCATCCGTCTTTAATATCAATAACATTGATCAATTCCGTATGCACTAAAATGCCTTTTTTCTCTCCATCCGCTGACGGTGTGGACCTCACATTAAGAAATGCATCGAATTCACTAAGTTTTACATATTTAGGAGTTGTTTCCCCCTCCACAATTGGTTCATCTGTAGATGGTTGTTCCTCCGATGGCTGTTCCTCCGATGGCGTCGCATCCGGAACTGTTCCATCACCCACTGGAGTTGGATTGATAATTTCAGTTGCTATATAATCTTCCATTGTATCACTATTTTTACTGCACGCTATTAGCAATAACGCTAGCATCATGCATGCTATTATGTATACTTTCCTCTTCATATATCTACTCTCCTATCTTTCAAATTAATAATCCGCTTACTATCATAGCATATAAATCATGCATATCCAATACTAAACTGTAAATTTTTACGAATTATTAATTATCCTTCCATATACTCGCGTATGCCGAAAAAGCAGAAGGGATAGTATAAATTTGATTGATCTCTCCCTGATTGGCCCATAGATATCCGTTTTCTTCGCTGATGAATTGAAGCGAATTTTCTTCTAGTACAACATGATATCCTGTCATATGCCACTCAAGATGCGTAAAAATATGTTTTGCATCACCAAGGAATTCTACTGAATGTGTAGTTAATCCCAGCTCTCTTAGTGCTCCATCTATTTGCTGCTTCGTTAGTTTTCCCTCAATACTAGGTAATTCCCATAATCCAGCCAATAGTCCCTTCCTAGCTCTTTTTCGAATTGCATATTTATCTTGATATTCTACTACCAGAATCGTTTTATCCTCAATCCTTCTAGCTTTTTTCTCTGCCTTTACTGGAATTCTCATCACACTATCCTGATGAAAAGCTTGGCACAGATGCATCACAGGACACTTTTCACAGAGTGGCTTTCCATTTGGCAAGCAAACCGTTGCACCAAGTTCCATTAAGGACTGATTAAAATCACCCGGCTGGTCCTTTGGCATAATTCTATTTAAGTCCTGCCATAGTTCCTTCTTAATCGCTTCCTTTGTAATGTCATCAAAACTTCCAGCAATTCTCTTGGTAACGCGAAGAACATTACCATCCACCGCCGGTACCGGAATTTGAAAGGCTATAGAGGAAATTGCTCCTGCCGTATAGCTTCCAATTCCAGGTAGTGTCAGTAACTTGTCATAATCCGCTGGAAGCTCTCCATTATAATCGCTCATAATAACTTGTGCAGCTCTTTGAAGGTTTCTCACACGATTGTAATATCCAAGCCCTTCCCATAGCTTTAATAGTTTTTCTTCCTCGCACTCCGCCAGCGCTCTTATTTCAGGAAGGTCAGTAATAAATCTGTCAAAATAACCTTTCACAGCCTCGACTCTCGTCTGTTGAAGCATGATTTCTGACACCCAAACAAAATAAGGCTTAGGATTTTCTCTCCAATCCAATATCCTCGCATTATATGAAAACCAATCTATTAAATATGGCACGATTTCTTTATAATCATACTGCATTTTTCATTCTCCTAACATCAACATTTGCCTTACCATTGTATCTCATTCCATACGTGCAAACAAGGGTTACCATAAGATGGCTACTAAATGTCACAAAATATCTGGTTTCTGGCATAACGGATGGTTGAAATTCAATTATTAAGAATCAAAAAAGACCAGTAGATAAACTGATCTTTTTCGCTTCTTTGATATGTTTTACTTAATGAAATATTTAACTTAATGATTTAATTTTAAGCACTCACTTAAATATAAAAGTAAGGAAATGTAGGTAACATGTATATTACCTATTACTAATATATCTCTTACTATAAGAAATGTCAATGACTAATTTTCCCATTTTATTAGTATTAGGTTCTATGGTATTAGCCAATTACTGTCTGGTCTTGCTATCAATCTTGCATTATTATATGCCATATCAAGTGATAAGCATGTATGTCCTTGATAAAAATTTCCCTCTTTATTTTTAGTAACAACAAGAGCCAAGTCAGGTTTTTTACAATCAACTAAACTTAGTGGTAACAACAGTTGTATTTTACCATTATAATACTGAGGCACAGCTATTTTATAATTTGCTACAATCATTTTCTTCATTCTGGATATTGCACCCTCAAAAGTAACAGGTAACATTGTACTATCTTTTATGCAATTAGGAATTCTTTCTAAATTAGCTTTATCCTCAAAAATATGTTTATATTGTACATTTATTTTGCATTTGGCATCAAATACAAGTAAGCTTGGGTCGTCAAAATAATTTGCTCTATCTGGAAATTCATTAATACCAATATTTCCCAGATCGTATTCTTGATAAAAGTCTACTAAATACCACTTTTGACTGCCTCCAGCTTTATTTAGTTCCATATAAGCATATACGCTTTCATAATATTCGGTAAATAATCCAGTATTAAAAATACAGTAAGTATCCCTTTGAATAATCCTGTTTTCTTCTTGTAATTTTAAAAATGTATACTTTAAATAATTTTTCAAAATACTATTGTCATTTTTATTATCAAAGCTCCATGCCTCAGGTGATAATTCTGCCAAATTTGATATTCGCTTATTAAAGTCTCCAAAATACACAAAATCTATTAATTCCATATGATTATTCCCCCATCCATTATTTATAATTATCCATTATATACCATTTTATGAGGTTTTTCCACCAGAACTTATATTTAAATAAAATCAGTAAGACATATATAATTGTACTACTCAACATCTTAATTCAACATAACAAAATCACCTAAAGCCAATTATTGTGACAGAATCATACCTGATTTGTGTTTATTTCTCAAGGAAATCATACTGTGACATATAGAGGTTATAATAATGACCTTTCTTTTCCATGAGATCGTCATGGGTACCCATCTCTTGGATTAAGCCGCCATCCACATACATAATACAGGAAGAGTTCTTAATCGTTGAGAGGCGATGAGCAATAATAAATGAAGTTCTATTCTTAAGGAGTTTGCTCAAACCCTCTTGTAATAATATTTCCGTTTCTGTATCGATACTGGAAGTTGCTTCATCAAGAATTAAGATTCTAGGATCAGCAAGTAATGCTCTTGCAAAGCTGATTAGCTGTCTTTGTCCCGCTGATAACCTGCTACCACGTTCATTCACTTCTGTATCATAGCCTTTTTCAAGATCCACAATAAAGTCATGTGCTCGAACGCTCATTGCAGCTTGCACTACCTGTTCATTTGTTGCGTCCATATTACCATAACGGATATTATCCATAATCGTACCAGAAAAGATAAAACTATCCTGTAGCATAACGCCCATCTGTCTACGAAGAGACTTTATAGTCACCTTGCTAATATCATTTCCATCGATGGTTATTTCACCGGAGTCCAAATTATAAAAGCGGCTAATCAGGTTAATAATCGTCGTTTTGCCTGCACCTGTTGGCCCTACGATTGCATAAGACTCACCAACATTAGCTTTAAAATTGATTCCATTTAAAATAGGAATATTATCTTCATAACTAAAGATAACATCTTTGAATTCTACCTCACCAATAATTGGAGGCATCTCCACTGCGCCCTCATAATCCTTCACTACAATTGGTTCATCAATTGTCTCAAAGATTCGTTCAAGATAGGAAACTGCTGTAAGTATTGAATTGTAAAAGCTTGCCAAGGTATTGATTGGCGCCCAGAAACCTCCGATATAACCGGTAAATGCGATGAGTGCACCAACTGTAATTCCTGATACCCCTTGATCTAGCCACATAATGCCTAGGACAAAGATTGCTGCTGTAGTAAGCGTTGAAATATTAGTAATTGCTGGCCAAAGAAGAAAATTATATTTGACAGCTCTCAACCAAGCAGAACTGTAATTACTACTTAGATTATTGAAAATCTTAATATTTTCCTGTTCACGTACAAAGCTTTGGGTTACACGAATACCATTGATACTTTCTGCAATGTAAGCATTTAAATTAGAAGATTTATTACTGGATATCTGCCATGCAACCCTCTGCTTTCTTTTTATAATAAAAATTAATGCCATCAGGATTGGAAGCCCACACATACATATTAATGTTAGTCTCACATTAATGGAGAGCATAAAAAATACAATAAATACAAGGCTGAATAGATCTGTAATCGTATTAACAATACCATTGGATAACAAATCACTCAAGCTATTGACATAGTTTACAACTCGGACCTGTATCTTACCGTGAGGTCGGTCATCATAATAAGAAAATGGCAGCTTCTGAAGGTGTTCAAAGATATCACTTCTTATCTTATGAATGATATTTTGTCCCAGCTTCGATGTAATCGTAATCTTCATTTTAAGATTAATTACAATAACAAAATTAATGATTAATAAAGCAATGCTTATGGTAATAATTCCTCTAATATCTTTATTGGGAATATAAACATCCAAAATGGTCATTAAAATTCTTGGTGTTAGCATACCAAGCGCACTGGAAATAATCATTAGCGTAATGGTAAGTGCCATATCTTTCTTGTATGGTTTGATGTATGTATATAATCGTTTTAATTGTTCCATGCTAAACTCTGATTGTAATGTCTCATCTACATCATATTTATTTCTTGCCATTTTCTCTTCCTCCCATCTCTTCATTGTGTAAACTATCATAATAGGAAGGATTTGTTACTTTAAATTTATCAAATTCACCATATTGATGATTAAATACCGTATAATAATAACCCTTCTTTTCAAGAAGCTCCATATGATTTCCTGACTCTAATATTCTGCCGTTATCAATTACCAAAATCAGATCTGCATCTTTGATAGAGGAGATTCTATGTGCGATTAAGAATATGGTGTGTCGGTCTACTAATGCTCCAAGCTCACTTTGAATATGGAACTCTGTCTCCATGTCAACAGCGGAAGTAGTGTCGTCTAAGATTATAATAGAAGGATCTTTAAGGAGTGCTCTTGCGAGAGAAATTCTCTGCTTTTGTCCACCAGAAAGTCCCATTCCTCTCTCCCCAACAATCGTGTCATAACCCTCTGGCATCCGCATGATAAAATCATGTGCATTTGCTATTTTGGCCGCAGTCTGTACCTCTTCAAGGCTACAATTTGGCTTGCCATATGCAATGTTACCCTCAATGGTATCGGAAAACAAGAAAACATCTTGCATTGCCATACCGATATTATCACGAAGTGAGTATAGGTCCATGTCCTTAAGATTAATGCCATCTATCTTAATCTCTCCGTCTGTTACATCGTAGAAGCGACATAGCAAATTCATCAAAGTAGATTTACCTGAACCCGTTGCTCCAATGATACCTACTGTCTGTCCAGGTTTAACATGAAAATTAATATCTTTTAAGATAACATCATCATCAGCACGATAATCAACATGCGAGAATGTAATCTCACCGTGAAAACGTTTTGCCACCGCATTCTTCGGTTTCTTTATACTAGGTTCGATAATGATTGTGGAATATATTTTTTCAACGGAAGTAACAAAACGCTGAAAATCATTGGCAAGCCACCCTGCTTGACGAAGCGGGTTATTTAACATCCATAAGTATCCACTGACTGTAACCATTTTACCAATAGAAATTTGATCGTTCACTACCATAACTCCACCCACTAGATATAAGATAACAGTGAGTGAATTCGCAAGGAATTCAAAAATAGGAACGTATCTTCTCCACACTCTTGCAGCATTTAGTTCAGCCTCACGAAAGCCGTTATTTTCATTATTAAACTTTTCAATCTCAAAATCCTCTTTGGTAAACGCTTTCACAACACGGTTACCGCTGACATTCTCTTGAACGAAGGTATTGAGGCTAGAAAAATGTTGTCTAATATTGTGAAATGCAGGTTTCACTGCTTTAAGCTGTTTGGCTGTAGCCCAAATCGTAATCGGCATTACAGCAATCATGCAGAGCGCCAAACGAAAATCAACAGTAAAAATCATAACAAGTGCTATTATGAATAACAGCGAATTTTCATAGATAGAATAGATAACAAATGCCACAAAATGTCGAATAGCATCCATATCACCAGTTTGTCGTGACATCAAATCACCAGTTCTATTCTTATTGTAAAAATTGAAATCCTGTTCTAATAGCCTACGATACACATAATCTCTCATCGTATAAAGCATGCCTTGCGACGAGGTCTCAAAGATTACTAAAAACCAATACTTAATTACTGCTCTCACTATTGTTGATATTAATAAGATAGCAATTAACATAGGTAATATTGCTCGATTACCCCCCTTGATTACGTCATCCACTATAATTCCCGAGATATATGGATTAACAATTGCCACTACACAGGTAACTGTAACCAATATAATTGCAAAGATTAATTTACCCCTGTATTTCTTTAAAAATGAGAAAAACCATTGCATTGCTGTCATATATACACTCCCTCTCTTTGTAAGCGCTACGGTTTCACATCATTATATCTTCTTTATTAATAAATAAAATGTATATTATTACAAAAAGAATGTGATATGTTATATTATCACAACTTTTGTGCATTTTAGATATTAAAACATTCATAACTGAGGAATGATTAGGAATATTTATTTTAATAAAACTATTTCTAATTCCGAATTCTAATGCTATAATGAACTTATTATTTTCTTTTATAAAACGAGGTGTATAGTATGTGTTCCTTTGATTATGATTTAAATTTAAATAGTTTTAGCCCTACTGTTTTCTATGTACATAAGTGTAAAATGTTAACGGATGGGACATATCACGATCATGATTTTATTGAACTTAAATATATATTATCAGGAAAAGGGCAATATATTGTGGATGACGTTACATATGATGTAGAAGCCGGTGATTTAATCATCTGCAACCCTGGCGCAAAGCACCAGCATATCTTAATCAACCCCAAAGAACCCACAATAGAGTTTGTAGCTGGTTTTACTGATTTTCAATTTGAAAATATGAAACCAAATTCGATTGAATTACCGGATGGAAGTTGTATTTTACATACCGTAGCAGATTTAAAGCAGGAAATATCGAAGCATTGTTACGCAATGATTGCAGAGAAAGAGTCTTGTCAGATAGGAAAATACATTATGTTCAAGACACATTTAATGCAAATGATATTGTCAGTCATTCGAGAAATTTCTGAAGTTGAAAACCCAGTACAAAAAGGATGCAATTTTGAATCTTACAATAAAAGCTATGCGGTAAATCGTATTATTCATTATTTATATGAAAATTACGAAAATAAGATTTCTTTAGATCAAATTGCGCATAATATGTATTTGAGCCCGGTATATATTTCAAAGATTTTCAAAGAGGAAACAGGAGAATCTCCAATTAATTATTTAATTAAGATTCGTTTAGAAAGAGCAAAAGACGTCTTAGTCATTGAAGACAGTGGCAGTATAAAGAATATTGCAAACAGTGTCGGATATGAAGATGTTTATCATTTCAGTAAATTATTTAAAAAATATTATGGCATCTCTCCACTATATTATAAGAAAAATGCTATGCGTAAGAATGCATAATTCTAATAAGGAAGGTATAACGTATCATGAATATGTTTGAATCTATTTTTGCAAGAAAATCCATTCGTCATTTTTTACCCGAAAAAATCGAATGGGATGTGTTAGCAGATTTTTTAAAATTTGCTGACAATCTTCCTATGTTAATAGAAGGTATCGCTGTTGAATTTAAGCTAATTAACAATGTCCAGAACGATCAAAAATACACTGGCATGTTTTCAATAAAAGCACCCTATTATCTGAGTATATCTTCAGAACCAAAAGAGGATTACTTAATCAATGCTGGCTACTTAATGCAGCAATTGAATTTATATTTAACTTCAAAGGGCTTAGGTTCCTGTTTCATGGGTTCTGCAAAACCAAAAAAATCTATGATGGCAACCATGAAATATGAATATATAATCACGCTTGGCTTCGGGAAAACCATGGAACCACCATATCGTGACAGTGCTGATGTAAAAAGATTACCCGAAGAAGATGTCGTAGTATATAAGGAAGAAGTTAGACCGGAAATAAAGCAAATGATTACTGCTGCCAGACTTGCACCATCAAGTATGAATAGCCAACCATGGCGTTTTGTCGTTTATCAAAACAGAATTCATATATTCTGTAAAAAAAATGTGTTTTTATCTAGCATTCTTAGTAAAACAAAAATGATTGATATCGGGATATCGCTTGCCAATCTTTTACTTGCTGCAGAAGAGCTTTGGGTAGATACTTCCCTGACGAAATCTGACATTATTAAAAGTAAACAATTTCATAATAATGATTACATTTTATCTGTCGTAATTGGTTGAATTATACAAATATTATGAATAATAAAGAAAATAATAAAACTTACTTCAAAAGTGTTGACAAACGATTCAATCTATAGTATATTATGTCATGTGCTTACGAAATTGAAACAACTAAAAAGCACAACACATAATACGCGCGAGTGGCTCAGTGGTAGAGTATCGCCTTGCCAAGGCGGAGGTCGCGGGTTCGAATCCCGTCTCGCGCTTAATTATTTTCCCTAGGAATCTTGAGAAATCAAGGTCTCTGGGGATTTTTCATTTTATAGGATTTGAGTACGCTTGAGTACGTCGATTCCGTTCATGCTTGAAAGCGACTCAATCACTATCTGTTTGGTCTTTTCTTTCCCTTGGTTGTTCAGAATGTAACCACGTGTGGTAGCAATGTCATTATGTTCGAGGAACCAACGAATGACCTCAATTGAAACGTTTCTTCTATCCATCTCCGATGCGACCGTTCTTCGAATGTCGTGAGCAGATTTCACTTCGATTCCTGCACGTGTGCATTGCGTCCGAATGCAGTTATCAACTTCGCGAATTTTGGTTCTGCCCTCTTCATCACAGAAGATAAATTCATCATAAAAAATCCAATAACTGTTTAACCATACATAAATGTGATGTGTAACCGTTATTTCCACAAATTTCTATCTCAATATAGACAAATATGTAAAATATGATAAAATAGTTAAATGAGGAGGTGTATTATGTTTGGTTCAGAAATAAACGATTTCAATTTAGAGATGGCCGCTATCGATGGATATCTGGAATTAATCGAGCCATTAGCAATGGAAAACTTTACATCAAAATATGCTAAAGAAATAAAGGAATTGAGTTTTCTTAAAGATGCATTTAGTAAATTAAAAAATGTAGATACTGATTTAATCTCAGATGAATGTGAAGTTATTTGCGAGGAACTTAAAGCTTCTTTTTCAAGTGCTACTTTAAAAAAGGAAGAGAATTCATGGGCGATTACATTTCAGGGAATTGATGCCACGAAAATAAAGACAACAGCAGAAAATATTAAAATATTGAATACACAATTTGGGTTACTACACAAAAGTATATTATTAAACATGGTTAGTGCAGCCGAATGCTTTCTTTCAAACATTCTACATAAATATTTTCGAATTAATAGTGATGAAATTGTCGGTCGTCTAATAGAAAACAAGGATAAGATATATACATTCAATGAACTTAAATCTTTCGAAAACATGGATGATGCTATCAATTCAATTGTTGATAAAAAGATAGAGAATCTTATACGAGGTAACTTTTTAGATTGGATTGAATTTTTAAAAACAAAAATGGATTTAAAGTCCAACATATTAGATGAATATAAAGACCAAATTACTGAAATTTTTCAAAGACGAAATATTTTTATACATAATGGTGGTAACACTAATTCTATTTATTTAGCCAACGTATCAACAAAATACCAATATAGTAGTACTATCGGAGAACAAATCGTGCTAAGCAAAGAATATCTAAAAAACAGTTTAAATGTTTTGGTTTTAACATTTTCTTTAATAGCTTTTGAAATTTGGAGAAAAAGAAAAATAGAGAATGATACACGAGTTACTCTCTTGACAACCCTCTCCCAAAAATACATGTTTGAGGGAAAATGGTTACTTACAGAAAAATTAACTGAATTCATTTTGATTGACTTTAGTGCTGATAACATCAACAAATCAATGGCAAAAATCAACAGTTGGTTAGCAAAGAAAAGAATGGGATTGCTAGATAAAGAAATTGTCAGAAAGGAAGACTTATCTGCGCACTCTGTAGATTATCAATTATGTCAAGCCGCTTTGTTAGACGATATTGATTTGGTTTATGAACTTGCCAATGACGCATTACAATCTAATACAATATCAAAAGACCAGTTAGTATCATGGCCTGTATTAGATGAATTTAGACTCACCGATAAATACACCTACCTATTAAACGAAAACGATATGTTAATTTACGAAGAAGTATCTACAATTGTTCTAAATAATACATGCTCTTCAATTATCACTTAACTAGTAAATGCCTGGAGTCAACACTTCAAAATCATCTTGTTTGTTTTTTATGTTTTTTGAGTACCCTCTTGAGTACGTAAAATTTGGATGTGCTTGAAAGTCCCTTTCTATCAGTATTTTTTTGAGGGGATAGAATTCGAATCCCGTCTCGCGCTTAACTTAAAAGGACAGGAAAGCTAGTAAAATCAGGCTTTCCTGTTTTTTTGTTTCTAAAAATAATGTGTGCATGATGTGTGCAATATCCTTTTGCGTATGGGGACGCTATAATGCCTTGTCCATATAGGCACGATTCTTTTCGATTTCATTGTAATTATAGATATAGCTGTTGATTTACAATGAAAATTGACCAGTGATTTACGAGGAAAACTGACCACCTAAGAAAGGTCTATGAGTAAGTAAGTCCTACTGGTTTCTATCAAATATATTCAGTTTTGGTTATAGTATTAGCG
>Ga0209511_1000573_pt1 | contig 36487 bp, 29 predicted proteins | sample SSSSmetaG_FD_184141 | JGI IMG/M metagenome (GOLD analysis project Ga0209511, IMG submission 184141) | Glacier valley bacterial and archeal communities from Borup Fiord, Nunavut, Canada, to study Microbial Dark Matter (Phase II) - ​SSSS... | ecosystem: Environmental > Aquatic > Freshwater > Ice >... | reverse complement strand
CTGCTGCTGGTAGACTTCAAATAAGTCCAGAAACGTATTGTCGGGGCAATTTAAGGGGTCCCAAGGCCAGCCACACAGCTGCCCCAAGGGGTTGCTGATCCAACACCGCTGCAGACCCACCGTCCAGCGCCCTGTGTCCGTCCCTTTTTTGCCAACTTGCTGTTGGGTACGCCCTTCGCGGAGGGGGAACAGCAATTCAATCGGGTCGTTGTCGGCCCCATTCAACACGCTGGGGTGCGCCAACAAGCAATCGGTATGCGCTTGTTGGTCGCCTAATTGCCGAGCCCGGGCGGTACGTTCCGGCAACCCGCCAAACAAACCATCGAAACCCCGGCTGAGCCACCGATAAAAAGCCCGAAAATGCCCACCTTTGAGCGCAAACAAAAGCCCGATGGTGACGACCTCGCGCTGGGGTACAATTTGGCTTGCGGAACTTTCCGAACAGCGCCCAACCGATTATCGACAGTACAGAAAATGTGGATGCTACTATTTTCGGTAGTCATGATGCACGCCTTTCCTATCCTCTCGATACCGATCGTTTGGCGCGTTTTTGTGACTACTTCAACTTGCACCACTGGTTAATAACACCAGCAGCATTTTGGTATCGTTTTGGACGGCGGCAAATCGATCCGTGACCGGCTGCGCGATAGCTTGCTGTTCCGGCGAGAGGGCGGCATTGACGGCTTCGAGTCCTTCGGCGAGCGCCGTCAGACGCCCAGCGAACCCGAGCTGATTTGTGAACGGCCAGCTGGTCGAGTACTAAGCGGTGGCCTGGGTATAGTTCAGGTACTAGAACACGTTGCAGGTAAAGTTCAAAGACAGTAACGTGCAATATAGCGCCGCACCGTCGCGATACTCACCCCAAAGGTGTCCACCCGCCACGCCTGTTTTCTACCCGTTTGCCAGGCTTTGACGATCCGTTCCCGCAAATCCTCTGAATACCCGCTCATGCACCTATTCCGTCAACTTTGTATCCTTTTTGATTACACATTATCCTGCTCAAGAACTGCTATAAAGGTTCAATCAACCAGCAAGCAGGTATATTATGCGCTAACATGCTTGATGAATAGTGACATGCAATCCTTACCTGTTGTGTCTGCTTGATATAAACAAAAAAGGGAGGCCACTAACACTGTTTCCCTTTGTCATTTCCCATTTCACGCTGGCAATTACGGTGAGGCTTGTGTCGGCAGCACTGCGCCGCCCTGTGTTGGAACGGTACTCGCAGGCTGCGCCATCAGTTCAAACGTGGTGTCGCTGGTCTTACCGTTGCGGCGATAAGTCACGCTGATGTGATCGCTCACCGTATGCTTGTCGATGATCGCTTTCAGTTGTTCCATGGTTGCGACGGGCTGCTTATCGACGGCCAGAATAATATCGCCAGCCTGTAAATTGCCAACCTGCGCAGCGCTTCCGGGGCGAATTTGGGTGATCGATACTCCGCAGTTCGGGATCGTTTCGCCCGTCACGCCTAAGAAAGCCTTTTCGCGCTGAGCAACGACGGTCGGCGCGCTGCCCTGTACGGTCGCGGCAGCAGTGGCAAGCGCAGAAGTTGCGATTGGAGCGTCCGCGATGCGCGTAGGCGATCCGCCGACAACAGCGGTTGCGCCACTCGTCATAACAGGCACTGGCGATTGATTACCGATCACGGTTGCGGCATCGGCTGCGGCGGTTGCCGCTTGCGGACACGCGGACGCGGAGGTAGCCGCCATTGTGCCACCCGCGCCAGCACTAGCTACAGTTCCAACGGACGTCACCGCAAGTGCTGCAGTGGTACTGATCATAGTGCTGGCTGTTGTGGCAGCGCTGATTGGCGCAACTGTACCGCGATTCGGATCGACCAGCCCGCTGCCGGAGCCGGGCACGCTGCCGCCTGAATTCGGCGCTGAGTCACCTTGCGCGGGCGTCTGAGCCGCAAACCGATCAGCGGTAGGGGTTACGCCGCCCGTTGTCGTGCCGCACGCCGTCAGCAGCAATCCGGCGATAGTGATCATGCACGTTGAACGAATGAATGGAAAGATCTGCAAAGTAATGCTCCTACCTTTACTTACATTGAAAGTGATACACCCAAAGCAAAACATAGACCAGCCACGATCGCCCTGCCCTTTCAGCGCAGCATTATAGTTGCCGAACTTTGCATACTCGCTGATTGTTCAAATCTCACCCTTTACAGGTGCGAAAGTGCATGTTATACTGATGGCATGATGCGGGGTAGAGCAGTGGCAGCTCGTCGGGCTCATAACCCGGAGGTCAAAGGTTCGAATCCTTTCCCCGCTACCAAATTAGACGCTCGCTGATCAAACAATCTGATCAGCGAGCGTTTTTGTTTGCCATATTTGCATTCTATTCGTTACCTACGAATCCGCAGGTTGCACGTACTTTGCCAGCCACGTCGCGATTTGTGAAACGTCATGCTTGCCCTGCGCCACCTCCAGGAAAAACGCATATTCGTCTTCGGATTTCCAGGTCACTCGATAGTCGTTCATGTTCAAGAACATCGTCACCGCGCGTACCGCAGTGCGCTTGTTGCCATCAATGAACAGGTGATGATACGCCAACGATTCGATCAGCGCCGCCGCTTTATCGAGCAAGGTGGGAAACTGCGCTTCCCCAAACAACATCAGTGTGGGCCGCAGTGCCGCCGAATTGAGCAAGTGCAGGTCGCGTACCAGCGTATCACCGTTGGTCACTTCGACATTGATATTATACAAATCGGAAGCGGTCAGATAGCGGATCGGTTCAGCGGTTTTCCAGTTCATTGAGCAGCCATTTATTCTCGCTGATAAGTCGGTCAATTGTCTGCATATCGCGCTCGGCGTCCGGGTCAGTTGGTGACACGGTCGGGACGGGCGAAAACCAGGCCGCCAGGTGCGGAACGTCTCGCAATCCCTCGGCGGCGCTCAAAATGGTGGCGAGTGCGTCCTCCGGCTGCCAAATGGCGCGCTCCCCGTTCACCTCGAACATCAACAGCGCAGCAATGGTGGCCGTTCGTTTGTTGCCATCGGTGAACGGGTGATTACGCACGATCGAATGAAACAGTGCCGCTGCTTTATCAGCCAGCGTCGGATACGCATCTTCGCCAAAGGCGCTGGCCGACGGTCGCACAGCAGCGGCTTCTAACAAAACAATATCGCGCACCTTTTGCTTTCCGCTCATGATCTTCGCGTTATTGAGCAGACGGCCATTGATATAGATCAGTTCGGAAAGCGTCAGGTAGCGCAATAAAAAAATGCCCTATGCCATGCCAATTAGCAGCTTGTGATCCAGTGGTCCACCACACCGAAATTTTGAGGGTTGCGGACACAGCAGGCCGTGTCCCTACAGGCAATCCGGCGGGCTGTAGGGACGTGGCCTGCCACGTCCGCCGTCTAATAGCAGACCGCGCCCGTATCGGCAGACGTGACCGAACGCGCGTATTTCGCCAGCACACCGCGTGTGTAATGCGGCGCGATCGGCTGCCATTCGCCCAGACGGCGCTGTAATTCGTCGTCGCTGAGTTCCACATTGAGCGTGCCTGCGATGGTGTCGATCACGATTATGTCGCCGTCGCGCAGTGCCGCAATGGGTCCGCCCACAAACGCTTCCGGCGCAACGTGACCGACCATCAGGCCATGCGTAGCGCCTGAAAAGCGGCCATCGGTGATGAGCAGCACATCCTGCCCCAAGCCTTGCCCAACGATGGCAGCCGTCACTGCCAGCATTTCGCGCATTCCGGGGCCGCCTTTAGGCCCTTCGTAGCGGATCACGATTACATCGCCTTTGTTGATCTCGCGATTTTGCACGGCGAGGAACGTTGCATCTTCACTATCGAACACGCGCGCCGGTCCGCGATGGGTGTTGTGTCCATCCAAACCAACGACTTTCACGACCGCCCCTTTAGGCGCTAAATTGCCGTGCAAGATCACTAAGCCGCCGCTGTGACTGTGCGGATTGGTCACCGGACGGATCACATCCTGCGACGGATCGAACTTCACATCCTGCAAATTTTCGGCAACCGTCTTACCGGATACGGTCAATGGATCGCCATGAATGAAGCCGCCATCCAACAATTGGCGCATCAGCACCGGAATCCCACCGACGCGATCCAGGTCTTGCATGACGTACAACCCGCCCGGCTTCATAGATGCTAACAGCGGCGTCCGGCGGCTGATCGTGTTGACATCTTCTAATGTGAGTTCAACCTGCGCTTCATACGCGATCGCCAGGATATGCAGCGCCAGATTGGTTGATCCGCCGAGCGACACCGCCACTGCGATCGCATTCTCGAACGCTTTGCGCGTCATGATGTCACGCGGGCGGATATTCTGATTCAACAGATCGAGCACGGCCACACCGCTGTCATGCGCGATCTGGTCGCGCGTTTTGCCGATACACATGGGGGTAGCGCTGCCTGGTAAAGCCATGCCGATCGCTTCCGCAACAGATGACATGGTGTTGGCGGTGTACATGCCGCCGCACGATCCGGCTGCCGGACATGCGTTACATTCCAGTTCGTACAGTTCGGCTTCGGTCATTTTGCCCGCTGCTACCGCACCCACTGCCTCGTATACATCCATGATAGTCACATCACGGCCTTGAAAGCGGCCTGGCTGAATGCTTCCGCCATACACAAAAATGCCGGGCAGATTCAAACGCGCCAGCGCCATGAGCGACCCCGGTAAGCTCTTATCGCAACCCGCTAACGCCACCAACGCATCGTAGCGATGGGCGTGCATCATCAGCTCAATCGAGTCGGCGATCACTTCGCGGCTGACCAGCGACGCTTTCATGCCCTCGTGACCCATCGCGATCCCGTCGCTGACGGCAATGCTGACGAATTCGCGCGGCGTGCCACCCGCTTCAGAGACGCCTGTTTTTGCAAAATCAGCCAGCACATCCAGCCGCAGATTGCAGGGAGTGGCCTCATTCCAGGTGCTCGCTACGCCGACGAACGGCTTGCGAAAATCCTCATCGCCCAAACCCATCGCACGCATGAAAGCGCGATGCGGCGCACGCTCAAAGCCTTTTGTGATTTGGTGGCTGCGCAGTTCATGCTCGCGTAATTCAGGGACAACCTCAACGGGCGTTTGTGAAGACATGCTAAAACTCCTTGAAGAATGCTTTTTGAGTGGGCTGATTATGCGCGGCGCGCCGTTGGCTGGCAAGTCCAAGTTGCACAATATACCAGGGTACTTGCCTCTAAATTATGACATGATAAGCGGACACGGCAGGCCGTGTCCCTACATACATATGAGAACGTTTTGTAGGGGCGATGCCTGCATCGTCGAGGCGCTTCGGATTCAAAAACCGTTAAATTTGGTAGTCCAGTTAGCTTGTGCTGCGAGCAGCTTTCGCCTGTCGCACAATTTCGCGGAGTTGATCCAGGTGTTGTTCTTCGTGTCCAATACCCATCATGTAACGGCTGATTGGGTTCAGTTCGCCAAAGAACGGATGCGTTTGCACGGTATCCATGTGCGGCGCGTCCGGCCAGGCGTCGAGCATGGCGTGCATCATTCTGTGGCTTTCTTCCAGACGCTGATGAACTTGCGCGCTGGTAGTGACCGTTTCCCAGGGCGTTTCATAGCGCGAACGCCATTCCACCACCACACCGCGCGCCAGATCAAGAGCCAGCGCTCCCGACTCTTCGTTGGAAGCCGTGGCATGAACGATCACATGGCCGAGCGTCCAACTGCTGGTCTCGCCGCTATCGTTTGCCTGCGGATCGACGGGCACGAATACCACATCCGCGTCGGTCACATCGGCAACGATTCCTTTTATGGTGTTGAACAATGTATCGGTCATCGGGCGCAAGTCGGCAACCGTAAAACCTGAGGTGAGTTCGGCGACTGTTTTTTCTTTACTGAAAAATGGCGTTAAATCGAGCATCGGCATAGCGTTAATCCCTGGTTGTATCTGAAGCAATGATCACAACGGTTCTGAGTCGCTGTTGAGCTTGATTCTTACGCGTGCGCAAGTTGGCGGATCGCCACGCTCAACGCCTCGACGACGGCACTCACCTGATCCGCTGAAAGTTCGGCGTACATCGGCAGCGACAAGACTTCATGCGCGGCCTGTTCGGAATGCGGAAAATCGCCTGCATGGTAGCCCAAATTCTGATAGGCTTTTTGCAAGTGAACCGGAATCGGATAGTGAATACCCGTGCTGATTCCCTGTTCATGCAGCGCGTGCTGAATGGCTTCACGCTGAGCAACCCGCACGGCGTAAATGTGATATACATGCCGATTGTGTGACAGCGCGGCGGGCGGCGCTATATCAACAGCACTCAACAGCGTATTGTATTGGGCAGCATGAGCACGACGTGCTTCCGTCCACGTTTCAAGGTGGCGTAGCTTGACGCGCAAAATCGCGCCCTGCATCCCTTCCATGCGAAAGTTGTAACCTTTCAATTCGTGTTGATAGCGCTCGGATTGCCCCCAATCGCGCAGCATCCGAATCTTTTGGGCATATTCGGCGTTATGAGTGGTCACCATGCCGCCTTCGCCATATGCACCCAGGTTTTTGCCGGGGTAAAAGCTGAAACCCGCCAGATCACCCAGACTGCCTACGCGCTGACCTTTATATTCCGCGCCGTGCGCTTGTGCCGCGTCTTCGATGATCAGCAAACCGTGCCGCTGCGCAATTTCGCGAATGGCGTCCATATGGGCGGCTTGACCGTACAAATGCACGGGCATGATCGCTTTGGTGTGCGGCGTGATGGCGCGTTCGATTTGTGCCGCGTCGATCGTGTAGGTGTTCGGATCGATGTCCACCAATACCGGACGCGCGCCCGTATATTCGATCGCAGCCACGGTCGCCACAAACGTAAACGGCACTGTGATCACTTCATCGCCCGCGCCAATGCCCGCTGCCAACAATGCCAGATGCAGGGCGCTGGTGCCAGTATTCACGGCAACTGCATAGGGCACGCCGATATACGCCGCGAATTCCTGCTCGAAGGCGGCGACTTCCATGCCGAGCACGAACTGCGTACTTTCCAGCACGCTGTCGATTGCCGCACGAACTTCGTCCTTGATCGTTTGATACTGCGCTTTGAGGTCTACGAATGGGATCATTCAAATTTTCCTTTGCTTTGTCCGCGAGTTTGGTGTATAGGTTGCATCTTACCCCCTTCCCCTGCACACGGGGAAAGGGTTGGTAGGGGTCTGTCTACAGTGTGACCATGCAGCCCTTGTCCGCCAGCGAACGAGTCGCCGCTTCCATGACGCGCACCACGCGCAAACCCGCTTCACCGCCGGTGATAGGCTGCTCGCCGTGCGTAATGCAGCGCACAAAATGCAGCGCCTCAGTCCGCAGCCCTTCGGTCATGTCGAGTTGTGGCGCAAGCATATCGCCCGTTCGGTAGCTGATCAACATCTGGTAGATGCTCTCGCTGTCGTTTTGGGTGATGATCCCTTTATCGTACAGCTTGATCTTTTCGCTCGGCTCCAGATCATCATAGACGATCATTTTTTGGCTGCCACCGATCAGAGTGCGGCGCACTTTGACGGGCGCTAACCAGTTCACGTTGATATGCGCGATCAGTGTGCTGTCGAAGAACAGCGTCAGGTACGCCACATTTTCCGGCTGTCCTGCAATATGGCTGATGCCTGTAGCGGATACGGCGCGCGGCTTTTCCGCAAACAGATAGTCGATGATCGATAAATCGTGAACCGCCAAATCCCAGATCACATTCACATCGTGCTGAAATAAGCCGAGGTTGACCCGCGCCGCATCGTAATAATACAAGCTGCCAAGAGTGCCGTCCGCGATTAAGTCGTGCATTTTGCGTACTGCGCCGGTATACACAAAAGTGTGATCGACCATCAGCACGCGTTGGCAACGAGCAGCTTCATCGATCAGGCGCGCGGCAAGATCAGCGCTGGTGCTCAGTGGCTTTTCAACGAGCACATGTTTACCCGCTTGCAAGGCTTGCATGGTCAGCTCAAAATGGGTGGCGGCGGGCGTCGAAATGGCGATCGCGTCGATGTGTGGATCCTTGAGCAAGGCGTGATAGTCGGTGAACGTTTCGACTGCCGGATAGCGATTTTTCACGAGCGCCAACCGCTCAGGACGCAAATCGCTGACCGCTGCCAGCCGTGCGCCCGGAAGCTCTGCGAAATTGCGTACCAGATTCGGCCCCCAATAGCCGTAACCGATCACGCCAATGTTAACGGTCATGAGCGATCCCCTGTGCGCGTATCGGGTTGATCGCATGGACATTGATAATCGGCGGGTGCTGCACCATCGGGCAGCCGCTGACCGCACTTGCACACATAACCGATCAAGCGCGCCGGATTGCCCACCACCAGCCCTTGATCAGGCACATCACGCGTCACGACCGCGCCTGCGCCGATCATCGCCCAACGCCCGATCGTGATCCCGCAAATAATCGTCGCGTTTGCGCCGAGCGCTGCGCCTTCGCCTACAGAGGTCGGCGTGATCGTCCAATCGGCGGCACTTTTAAGCGTTCCGTCCGGGTTGACGGCGCGCGGTTGTTTATCGTTCGTGAACACCACATGCGGCCCCACAAAGACGCCATTATCGAGCGTGACACCTTCGTAAACGGTCGCGTAATTTTGCAGTTTGACCCGATCGCCAATGCGGACATGGCTGTCAATGTATACGCCGCGCCCTAGGATGCATTCGCGCCCGATGATCGCGCCTTCGCGGACTTGCACGATCTGCCAGATTTTCGTCTCGTCCCCGATGATCGCGTCATTCGACACGTCGGCACTTGGATGAATAAAAACACTCATAAATCTTGTACCCTTTAACCCTGTACCCTTTTTAACTGTGTGCCCTTTGCGCATGATAGCGTAACCAGAACCAACCATTGAACGCCCCCAAGCTCAACGCGCTGACGAACATAGTGAGCAGCGGACTGAGCCAGCCGCGACTTATAAATAATGCGCCGAACAACAGCATATCGGTGATTGCAAAGCCGCGCACGCTGCCTAGCCATACATGCAGGCTTGATCCGACCAGATGCAGCACCCATGCCAGATAAATCAGGTTGATCGCGACTCCGCCGATCGCAAATAACCCGATCGCCGCGTCGGCCACGCCGGATTGTGCGCCGATCCACAAACCGCCGATGCGAAAGATGGTCATTGCTACCGAAATCCAGAAAACTTCCTGCTGCCGATGATAGATCAAAGCCAGTAAACTCAGGGGTGACGCGATGAACGACGCGCCATACGAAAACGCCATGATCTGCACAAAGCGCCCGCTGCCACGCCAGTTCGCGCCGAAGAAAATCCCGAACAACGTATCCGCGTGCAAAGTAATAAAGGCAAAAACAGTAAACGCCAGAATGAACAAGCCCATTGCCAACGGTTCGGCAAACTGGCGTAAAGCACGCGGATCGTCTTTCTTTTCAACGAGCACCGCGTATGACGTTTGGCTGACCGCTGCCCCGATCAAAGTAGCGGGCAAGCCAAGCAACCGGATCGCGGTCGCAAAGAATCCGGCGCTGTCCAGGCCAAAGAAATAGGCCAGCACCACGGGTGGCAGTTGGCCGCCAATAATGTCGATCAGCGATGACCAGGTGGTGAACAGCGGAAAATTCCTGTAAGTACGTGCCAACGTGGGTAAACGGTTGAGCGCAGGCGCTGATAAATGCGTCCGCCGTAACAGAGTCAACATCCCGACGGCCTGGCCAAATACCTGACCGATTAACAAGCCGAGCGGTCCCATGATCAACAGCCGCGCGCCGATATAAATGACGATCTGACTGATGTTTTGCAGCAAGCCGCTCCGTGCCATTGCTGCCAACTTTTTTTTGCGGATCGCCCAATAGCTGAACGCCTGATAAAAGCCGGACAGCAGCAAGCTCAGGGGCAGCAGCCACAGGTACGGCGCAAGCGTCGGCGCATTCAGCCGTACCACGATCGCGCTGCCAAACAGCCACAGGATCGCGCCGAATAACAGTGTGCTGCCGATCACCAGCCCGCCGATTAACACCACAAGCGCAGCGCCGTCCGCATCTGTATCCGGCAGCGGGATCGCAAACTCATAGCGTAACGAATTGATCGCCGCCAACGCGCTGAACAAAAAAGTGTAGATCGACAGGATGCCAAAATCGGCGGGGGTGTACAAGCGCGTCAGCAGCGGGAAAATAAGCAGATATAGACCCTGGCCGAGTCCGGTGCTGCCCGCCAGGATCAACACATTGGCGCGAAATGATCCACCCGTTAAACCTTTCGCTAATTGACCTCGAATGGTGTTAAACCGCTGCATTGCGAATGGTGTCCGGTGAGTTGAGCAGCCGTTGATAGAGCGTCACTAATTTGCCCATCTCAACATCGGCATTCAGCACTTCTCGTGCTTGCTGCGCTGACTGCCGCATGGTGAATAGCTGTTCAGCCGTCAATGCGTTGAGCGTAACCGCGACGGCAGGCGGATCGAACGTCGGCGCGATGCAGCCTACGCCGTAGGTTTGCACGATGTCCACCATCGCGGGGGACGGCCCAATGCACACCGCCAAACCCGCCATGATGTACTCAAAAAACTTATTGGGCAGCATCATCAGGTTGTTGTAATTGGTCGGTTGGATCACGCAAAAGCCAATATCGAACTGCGCCACAAAATCAACGATCGCGTCCGGCGCAACCGGATCGTGGAACATCACACGGCCCGGCGCAATCCGATCGCCTAAGGCTTTGAGATCATCGATAAAGCCTTTATCCGCCGGAACGAGCATAAAATGCAGCACAAAACGCGCATCAGCCAGTGCCAACGCCTCAATGAGCTTATCCAGCCCACGATTGCGCTGTGCATAGCCGTGATGGATCAGATGTAGCTTTGCCTCAGTCGCGCTGCCTTTCGCTTGTACAGTGAGCGCTTGTGAGTGCTCAGGCGGACGTTTGGGCGCGTTGTAAATCACGATCGGATCAAGCCCGTACTCGCGATGATAGCGCTCAGCGATAGGGGCGCACACGGTGATCGATGCATCGATGGGCACAGCGGTTGGCGCAGTGTACTTACGCAAGATAGAGCGAATGGCGGGCGCTACCAGCAAGCGCCACACGATGCTATCCTCACGCTCCAGCGGCGCAAACTCGTGTGCATGAAAGACAACGCGCGCGCCGGTACGCCGTGCCACTTCGATCGCAATGGGCAGCGCGTGCCAATCGTTAGCGTGAATGGCGTCCGCGCCGCTCGCCAGCGCATAAGCGAACGCCTGTTGATAACGCGCCGTATGCCAGAACCAGAAATCATAAATGCGCGGCCATAATCTGCCAAACAGTAATATGCCAAACAGTCTGCCAAGCGCAAAGCTGATGCCCATGAACGCCTTCTGAGCGAATGTCGAACGGGGTACGGCGCACCACGTCACGCGCTGCCAGGCCGGGTCAGGCTCGCCATGTCCGATCACGGTCAGATCATAATCGGCAGCGGATAAGTACGCGATCTGCTTCAGAACGTGAATCGTGCTGTGGACTGGTTTGAAAGCGATAATACAAATGCGTGCGGGCAAAAAGCGTGTCTTTCGGTAAGTCGCTGCGAGCAATAATAAGGAACGGCAAAAGCGGCGACTCAGTATAGCGCCGAACGGTCAGCGCGCAAAATTCGCCGGACAGTGTGATGTACATCAATAAGCGATGTATCATTGGCACAATCGCACGTAACCGCCCGCAATACTCAGAGGTCAACCCGCACCTATGCCCGATACTGCCGCCCCTGTTACTGGTGGATCGCTTATTCTGGTGATCGAAGATGACGTTTCGATCCGCCGCTTTCTACGGACTTCGCTCACCAGCAGCGGCTATCGATTAATCGAAGCGGCGAACGCTGCGGAAGGTCTGCGGCTGGTCGGTTTACAGCATCCTGATCTGGTAATCCTCGATTTGGGTTTGCCCGATCTGGATGGACTCGACGTGACGCGCCAACTACGCGAATGGACAGCGACCCCCATTATCATCTTGTCGGCGCGCGATCGCGAAGATGACAAGATCGCGGCGCTCGATGCGGGTGCCGATGATTATCTGACTAAACCGTTCGGCACTGGCGAACTATTGGCACGGCTGCGCGTCGCCTTACGCCATGCTTTTCAGGTGGCACAGGGCACAGACGATCCAACCTTTACGCTAGGTGATCTGCATGTCGATCGAGCAAAGCGCCAGGTGTTCATCGGCACTGACGAAATCCACCTGACGCCGATCGAATACAAGCTGCTGCTGACTTTGATCCAATATGCTGGCAAAGTAGTCACCAATCGGCAGCTCTTGCGAGATGTGTGGGGGCCGGAATATGTCGAGGAGCAGCATTACGTGCGCGTGTATATGGCGCAGCTTCGTCACAAGCTGGAAATCGACTCGACCCGTCCGCGCTACATCCTGACCGAGCCGCGCGTCGGCTATCGGCTCAAAGTGGAGTGACTTTCGGCGCTCGTATTACTGGCAACCTGATCCGAAGTGATCGATAATGAGTGAACTTCTACCGCTTTGCGGTCAGCATCAGAGAGCGAGCAGGCGATGCAACTTATTGTGGCAGTGGTACAGGATAGAGACGCCGATCAAGTGACCAGCACCTTGATCAGCAAAGGCTTTCGCATCACGCGGATCGGCACGACGGGTGGCCTTTTGCAGCAGGGCAATACAACCCTGTTGATCGGCGTCGAGGATGCGGCGGTCAAAACGGTACTGCGCGAATTGCAGCAAGCCGCGCGCCGCCGCGAGATGGTGATGGCCGTGTCCGCAGGTGGCAGCGATCAAGCGTATGCCCTGAATGCGCATACGTCGGTTGAAGTAGGTGGTGCAACCGTCTTTGTGCTGAATGTCGAGCATTTTGAACAGTTGTAGTTTTGAACACTTGTAATGAGGTCGCGAACTAACGATGACTGAAAATCAGCGAACCGCTGCCCATTGGGATCGGGTGTTGACCACTGGCGACAACTCGTTCAGCCCGGAAGTCTACTGGATGGCCGTGCCTGAAGTTCACAAGCGCATTCAACGGTTGTCCACCGGCGGCGCGTTGACCGCCAAAGGCGTACCTTACGATGTGTGGTTTCAATACTGCGTGTTTGAATTTCTGGCAGCGCGGCTGCCCGTTGAACGCATGTTGAGCGTTGGCTGCGGCACTGGCGATCTGGAACGCAATCTGGCGCTCTATAATTGTTTCAAGCATATGGACGCCTGCGACATTTCGCCCGCAGCAATTGCCGTAGCACGCCAGAAAGCAGTTGAGATGGAAATTCACAACATCACGTTCATCGCCTCTGATATTGCGAAATTCCCGCTGCCTGCCGAACATTATGATGTGGTGTGGTTCAATTCGTCGCTGCATCACATCAAAGATTTGGAAGGCACTTGTGCAGCGATCGCGCGCACGCTCAAGCCGGATGGTTTTGTTTTTCTGAATGAGTATGTCGGACCAAGCCGCTTCAGGCTGCCTGCCCGCCAAAAAGATGCTATTCGTGCGGCCTTCGATCTGCTGCCCAGGCGCTTCAAACGCTCATCTGTGCCACCGCGCCATGTGCGGGCATGGACGAACGCGCGAGCGCTGCTGCAACCGCGTTCACTTGCTCCCGCACCCACTGAATATTATGCGACAGCGCCCTACATCCCGCAACCGACCTTGCTGGCGCTGCTCGATCCGTCGGAAGCGGTGCGCTCAGCGGATATTTTGCGTGTGCTTGCGGATCACTTCCAGATCGTTCGCAAGCACGACATAGGCGGCAGCGTACTGCATTTTCTGCTGAGTGGCATCGCCGGAAACTTTGTGAAGGACGATCCGCAAACGCAAGGGATGCTCAGTATGTTGTTTCAGATTGAAGATACATTAATCGCAGCAGGCGATCTGCAAAGTGATTTTGCCGTTGTGGTGGCACAGAAACGTGCCTGAGCGACTCAAGGTTTGCATAGCTTTCGACTCCCATGCCCTGTATACCGGGAGTGCTCCTTCTCCACGAATGGGGAAGGCCGGGATAGGGCAGGGTTTGGATCAGGAGTCACTGCGCTTTGCACGCTTACCCATAACCGCTTATAATCTGCATGATTTCATCAGTGAACGCGGTTGGAGCACTTGAAGCGTTATGTACTCACGTCGGAATTCTTCGCAATCTTTGGGCCGTTGGTTGGCAGGCGGCGTGATCATTCTAGTCACTGTTGCCGCTTTCGTCATTTATCAATCAACGCAAACGCTACCGGACGTTGTTCCCGATCCCACCCTGATGATCTCACCAACGCTGCTGCCTATTCCGGCGACCAACACGCCGAGTCAAACGCCTACGCCAATCGAATATCGAATTGTATCCAGCAAGGCCAACCTGTCCGCCGTGGTCACCGAACTCTATTATGCGGCGGACGGTGATAACTGGGATTTGACGCACCTCGGCCAGTTTGCAGGGCATTTGGAGGGGACGCCTACGCTCGGCAAAGGTGGCAATTTCGTATTGGCCGGACACGTTGAATTGAAAGATGGCAGCGCTGGCCCGTTTGCGCAGCTCCGACTGCTCAGCAAAGGCGATCCGATCACGGTGATTGCGGATACACAGCCACAACCGACGTTTGAGCAGTATGTGGTGACGGATACGGGTAAGGTCGCGCCGGACGATTTCGCGGTGATGCGCAATCATGGCTATGAAGAAATGACGTTGATCACCTGCGATGATTGGAATCCCAAGCAGCAAACGTACGGCTCGCGCATCATCATTCATGCGCGCCCCGTCGATAGCCTCAAGACGCCCACTATCGCGCCGACTGCCACCCGTAAAAAGTAGGCGTACATTCAGGCAATGCGTTTGATGCTGAACGTCCGACGCAGTGCCGTAATACCGATCATGATGCTGAGTGAGATGAACGTCAGCGGAAACATGCAGCCGAAATAAAAGACACCTTGCACACGGCGCTTGAAAAATCCGCCATGACTTACGTAACGCATATCAAGCACTCCGTTTTCGATTCGCGCGCAGCCGTTGGTCACGCAGCCGCTGATGAAGATGCTGCGCCTCCTGATAATAACGCTCAAGCTGCTGCATCACCGCGATCCACGGTCGGGCGCTGGCATAGGTGCGCGCCGCACGACTCATTTGCACACGCAGCAGCGGATTATCGCGCAGCAGTCGTACCCGATCTGTAAAAGCCGCGCCATCGTCTACCGCGCAGATAAACCCGTTATGACCTTCGTGTACCATCGTTTGCGGGCCACCCCGATCGGTCACAATCACGGGCAAACCGGACGCCATCGCTTCTAATACCACTTGCCCGAACGTTTCTTCCGGCCCCGGAAAGACGAATACATCGGCTGCTGCGTAGGCGCGCGTCAGTTCATCGCCAAACAATGCGCCCGTGAAATGTGCGTCGCTATCGGCAAATTGCGCTTGTAGTTCAGCTTGATAATCACCGCCGCCGATCAATGTCAGTGCCACGCCGGGTTCATGTGCCAGCGTGTGCAGCGTTGTCAGATGTTTATCTTTGGCGATACGCCCGACGTATAGCACCAGCAGCCGAGATGGATCGCGCCCGGCCAACAAACGCGCGCGCCATGTCGGATCGGCATGGGCGGGGTTGAAGCGTTCGCTATCGATGCCGCGCTCCCACAGGCGCAGGCGGTGAAAGTTCCAGCCGCGCAGTTCAGCCAGCGTGGTTCGCGACGGCGCTAACGTCAGGTGGCAGCCGTTGTGAATGAAGCGCAAAAAGTCGATCATCGGTTGGCGCAGCAAACCGTAACCGTAGCTCTGCGCATAGGCAGGCAAATCGGTTTGATAGTTGGCGATCACGGGCACATCGAACCATTCGCCCGCCGCCATGCCGAGCGCGCCCAACCCCGCCGGGCTGAACAAATGAATCAAGTCAGGCTTGAAATCGCGCAGCACCGGCAAAATCAGCGGCCATGGCGGAGTCACGCGCACTTCTGCGTAAAAGGGCATCCACAACGACGGCACGCCATAGATGGGCGTTGCGCCGATCGCCGGAATCGTGGGCGACGGCGCAAACACGATCACTTCACGCCCGCTGCGCTGCAAATAATTAAGCGTGAGCAGCGCCGTTCGCGAAACGCCATCGACCTTCGGCAAAAACGCTTCAGTGAACAACGCCACTCGTTTGATCGAACTATCGAGTTGACAGGTCACGCCAGCGATCGTTTCAGCAGCGATCAACGTTTGAACCGTATTGGGCAGCATGGGCATCTTTCGCAAAAAAATCGCAGCAAAATTCAAATCGACAGCTACCTGTTAGAACGCTCAACCCGCCTACAAGTTGCTACAGGATGCATTGATGCGTCGTCCCTGTGACCAGCTTCTAACCTACTCGCAACGCGTTTAAGCCGCCCATCGCCGGACTGTAGGAGTATAATAGACTGTAGGGCTAAGCGGAAGAAAATCTACTTCAGGTTTTCGCTGATCCTGTCTCTTTACATAGAAAGTTTGAGCGTCGATTATGAGTCCGCTGCTAATCGTTTTTGTGATCGTAGCGATTGCGCTGCTCTGGCTGCTGCGTGCCACCGTGGTCGTGATCCCCAACAACCGCGTGGGTATCGTTGAAAAATTGTTCGCCAATAAAGGCTCGGTCAAGGCCGACAGCTTCATTGCGCTCAACCGCGAGGCGGGTTATCAACCCAATTTGCTGCGCGGTGGTATTCACTTCCTGATCCCTGTCCAGAACCGCGTCCATCTCATGCCGCTGGTAACTATTCCGCAAGGCCAGATCGGATATGTGTTCGCGCGTGACGGTCAGCCGCTGCCGCCTACGCAAACGCTTGGCACGGTCATCCCTGAAGGCAAAAATTTTCAGGAAGTCGAGGCCTTTCTGAAGCATGGTGGTGAACGTGGGCCGCAGCGCGAAATCTTGCGCGAAGGCACTTACGCGCTCAATCTGGTGCAATTCGTCGTGTTCACCGATACTGGCACGTTCTATCTGCCGATAGGCCGTGAAGAAGAATCAACGTTCAAGCGCATGGCCTCACTCATTCGCGATCGCGGTGGCTTTGAACCTGTCGTGATCAAAGGCACTGAGGATGCGGTCGGCGTGATCACGGTTCATGAAGGACCGTCGCTCAGCCAGGGTTCGATCATTGCGCCGACGGTGGGTGATGACAGCCGCGACTCGGCTACGTACCACAACAATTTCCAGGACGTTGAAAAGTTCCTGATCGCGGGTGGCCGTCGTGGTCGCCAATTGCAAGCCTTGGTAGAAGGCACGTACTTCATTAACCGCCTGTTCGCCACCGTTGAAATGATCCCAAAGACGACGATCGAAGTCGGTTATGTCGGCGTAGTCGTATCCTATGCGGGTGAAAAAGGTGGCGATGTATCGGGCGCTGATTATAAGCATGGCGAGATGGTCGAAAACGGCTTCAAAGGCGTTTGGGATACGCCGCTGATGCCCGGTAAGTATGCCTTCAATACTTATGCTGGCAAGATCATCCTGGTGCCGACGACGAACATCATCCTGAAATGGAAAGCCGATGAAGTGGGTTCGCATCGCCTGGACGAGAACCTGTCAGCGATCGAACTGATCACGAAAGATGCGTTTGAGCCGCTGCTGCCGTTGTCAGTCGTGATTCATATCGACTATCGCAAAGCGCCGCTGGTCATTCAACGTTTCGGTGACATCAAACGCTTGGTCGATCAAACGCTTGATCCAATGGTCGCCGCCTACTTCAAAAATATTGGTCAGACGCGCACGCTGATCCAGTTGATCCAGGAACGCAGCGATATTCAAAATCACTCGTCGCTGGAAATGAAGGAACGCTTCGATCGGTACAACATCGAACTTGAAGAAGTCCTGATCGGCACGCCCTCATCGTCCAGCAATGATCAGAAAATCGAACAGATTCTGGCGCAATTGCGCGATCGGCAAATTGCGGTTGAGCAGATCGAAACGTACAGCCGCAAGGAAGAAGCCGCTTCCAAAGAGCGCGAACTACGGCAAGCTGAAGCGATCGCGCGTCAGCAAACGGTGCTCACCGAGTCGCAGATTGCGATCGAAATTCAAGCCAACGAAGGCCGCGCGTCTTATCAGCGCTCATTGCAGGAAGCCGCCAAGATCAAGGCGCTGGCCGAAGCTGAAGCCGAGCGTGAAGCACGCGTCGGTATCGCGAAAGCGTTGGCGGTTGAGGAGCAAGTGCGCGCCTATGGTGGCCCGCAATATCAGGTCTTGCAACAGGTCATGGAGCGCTTCAGCCAGGCGGTTGAAAAGTCCGGCATTGATGTCGTGCCGAAGATGGTGATCAACAATGGCGGCGCAACGGGTGGTGGCAGCTACAGCGCGTTTGAAGGTTTGATCGCGATGCTGCTGTCCGATAAGCTCGATGTGGGCTTAAAATCGTCCGCTGCGAAGGGCGAAACGCCTGCCGAAGTCAAGCGCATTCGTGATAGCATTCTGCAAGGGCTGTCGATGCCCGCCGTCGAGCCGTCCGCCGCGCCGATCATGGCGCCCGTGATCGTAAAGAACGGCAGCAGCAAGAACTAATCTGCTTGTGAGTCCCTCATCCAAAGCGGGTGAGGGCTTTTTGCAGCTATTCGTCGTCCTCGCGAATTTGCGCGACACTGCGCAGCCGCACGCGCGGAAGGCTTGGTATTCGCGGACGGGTATCGCGGGTACTTTCGGCGGGTTCGGTATCTAACGCCGGAAGTTGCAGCGTGAACGTTGATCCGCTGCCTTCCGTGCTCTCCGCAAGGATGCGCCCCTGATGAGACTGCGCGATCCACTGCGCGATCGACAACCCCAAACCAGTGCCGCCCATTTCGCGCGAACGTGCTTTGTCTACCCGATAAAAGCGATCGAAAATCATCGGCAAATCGTTCGCTGGAATGCCGACCCCCGTATCGGTCACTTTCACCAGCGCTAACCCTTCATGGACTGACAAACTCATGATCACAGTGCCACCGGCAGGCGTGTACTTGATCGCGTTCGTCACCAGATTGAGCAGCAGCTGCTTGAGCCGATCGGAGTCGCCGTGTACGCGTATTGGCTCGATCAAGCCGAGCTTGATTTGAAGTTGGCTGCCCAAAATGCGCGCCTGTCGGAACACCTCAAGCACCAACGTATCCAGCTCCACTACCGTTTCGCTCATCGGCAAATTCCCGGAGTCGGCGCGCGCCAGTAACAGCAGATCGCCCACCAAGCGCGACATGCGCCCGATTTCGCTGGTCATCGCTTCCATCGAAGTTGGGTCGGGCCCCATGCGTTTGATCAAGTCGAGATTGCCCTGAATGGTGGTGAGCGGCGTTCGCAGTTCGTGCGAAACATCAGCCACAAAACGGCGCTGTGCATTGAACAACCGCTCCAACCGCTCCAATGTGGCGTTGAAAGTAGCGGTCAATTGGCCGAGTTCGTCGTCGGGGCCTTCATACGGGATGCGGCGGCTCAGATCGTCGGCGGCGGTGATCTGTGCGGCAGCTTGCGCCAACGGCCCGATCTGTTGTAACGCCTGTCCGGTGATCAGCGAACCAATGATGAACGATAACAGCATTGCCACCACGCCCACGCCGATCATGATTTTGAGCAAGCGCGCCGTCGCATCATCGATCGTATCCAGGCGGGTTGCCACTTGAATGCTCCCCACAGGCCCGGTCGGACTCGTATAAATGGGCACGGTCAGCACGTAAAAATGTTTGCCGTTTGCGATAAATTCGCGGAAACCGCTTTCCGGCGATCCGATGTTGACCGGATCAAGCGCATGTTGATAGCTACTGCTGGACGTGTTGATCAGCGTGCCATAGGCGTCCCACACCTGAATATAGTAAGGCGAAATGGTGACGCTGTCGCCTATATCGGGCATCTGAACAGCAATGTGACCCTGATTGTCTACCGGATTAATGCGAATGCTGATCTTGTTAGCAATGATGCTCAGGCCAGTGCCGAGTTCATCACGCCAGGCGATCTGCAAAACGCTGAACAGCGAAATGCCGAATACAATAATAACGACTGCCAACAGGCTTGAATACCAGAGGGTAAGGCGCGTGCGGATACTCATAACAACAACCAAACAATAAACATCACATGAACCTCAAAGCAGAGTCTAGCGCCGAAAGCAGCGCAAATAATGAGAAACTGTTAAGCCTTGCAGGACACCCGTTCGCTGTCGTGCCGTTGTGGGTAAACTGTTCAGCAATCGATCGTTGAAACCAATTTTGAGGTCATAACAGATAATAGCAATGCCGCTCAACAATTTTGGAAGTGTCCTTACTTTTGCAATCGCTCAGGAAGGGCGTTTGCAGCGTTTTTATAACACGATGACCGCCGTTGAAGGCATTGATCAGCCTTTCATCGATGCCGTACAGCGTTATCGTGAGCGCGTCGATTTGCTTGTTCAACTTCAACAGGAAGACCTGGCACACGAACTGTCTGTGCCGATCGTCGGTCTTCTCAGCGAAAACTACGAACCCGAACTGCGCAGCGATCCGATCGATCGCAAGATGGCGTTGTATCAGAGCGTCCGCATGGAACAGCGCGCAAGCCGCTTCTATAGCGACGTTGCTATTAAACTTCATAACCCCGATGTGGCAGAATTGTTCCGCGCGTTGGCGCAAGAAAACCTGGATCACGTGGTGGCGTTGCAGGCGTTGGAGGAGTCGTAAGCAGTAATCGCTCGCTGCGCCTTGACTCCCTTGCCCTGTAATCGGGGAAAGGGCGGGGGTTAGGGGTCGGGTCAGGGGTCAATGACTTTTCCGGCATCCGCTGTATAATCTCTGCTGACACACTAACCCCCACCCCTTATCAGGAATCGAACTGCAACATTTTGGCGACCCTTACCCTTGCAACACCGCCTGCTTTTCAGTATGAGCCGATGATCCACGCACACGGTTGGTATCAGCTCAAGCCGCACACCTGGGATCGTGACTCGCAAACGTTGGCGTACACGCTGCAACTGCCTGATCAAAGCGTCTGGCAGGTGGGGATCCATCCGGCAGCCGATGGATCACAGCAGCTCAGCGCAGAGATCGACGGCGGCACGCTTGACCTCAGCGCAGAACGCAGCGCGGCGATCGAGTCGCGCTTGCGCTGGATGCTGCGCCTGGATGAAGACCTCACACCCTTTTACAACCTGTGCGATTTGCATATTCCGCTGGCACACGCGGCGGGGCGTGGCGCTGGACGGCTGCTGCGTTCGGCTACCTTGTGGGAAAATTTCGGGCGCGTGCTGATGACCACCAATACGACCTGGCTGCTCACCAAACGCATGGTCGCCAATCTGGTCGATCGATGGGGTGCGGCGCATTTATCACATGCAGAATGGCACGCCTTCCCGACTCCGCAAACGATCGCGGGCTTAAGCGAAGATGATCTCAAAAGCGCCGGACTTGGCTACCGCGCAGGTTATTTGCTGCATAACGCGCGTCAGATTGCGGACGGCACGCTTGACTTGGAAGTCTTGCAGCACAGCGATTTGTCCGATAAGGATTTGCGGGCGGCACTGCTCAAACTGCGCGGCGTCGGGGATTATGTGGCAAACACACTGGTCATGCTGCTCGGACGCTACAGCTTTGTGCCAGTCGATACGGAAGCACGCGCCGCAGTCTCAAAGGCATTTTTCAACGGCGAAAAAGTGACTGATAAACAAGTCAAAGAGACATTGGCGGCCTATGCGCCGTACAGTGCATTAGCGCTCTATTGTTTGAACCCCGACGGTTGAATCCTGACGTGTGACCCAACTGAGGAGACTTCGCTATCTTTAACAAATCGAGCCTGTTAGCGCGTTATGAGACGCTGCGCCGCAAAGAATTCGAGGCGCTCACTGCCTTGATCGATACGCTCGGTAAGGTAGATGGCCTGCCCGCCGATCAGATGGATCAAGCGCGTGATGCACTGTTTCATGCGGATAATCCATTTTTGATTGTGCTGGTAGGCGCGTTCAATACGGGCAAATCGAGTATCGTCAACGCGCTGCTTGGCGAGGCAGTGCTCGGCGTGGGGCCGACGCCCACCACGGATCGCATCATCATCATGCGGCAGGGTCCCTCAGTGCAGCGGGTAGCGTCCGCCGAAGTTGATACGGTGTTTCATCCGTCGCCACTGCTGGAACGGGTGAGTCTGGTGGATACGCCCGGTTTGGAATCGATCTTCACGGGCCACGACGAAACGACTCGCCGCTTTTTGCATCGCGCCGATATTGTGCTGCTGGTGATGCTGGCAACGCAAGCCATGTCGCAAAGTAACAGCGAATATTTGCAAGCCCTGCGCACCTATGGCAAGCGAATAATTTTGGTGGTCAATCAGATCGATTTGCTGGACAGCGAGGAACGCGCCACGCTCAAAAACTTTGTGATTCAGCAGGGTAAAGCGCAGTTGGGCGCGATGCCCGAAGTGTGGATGGTGTCGGCAAAGCTGGCGATGCAGGCTGCACAAAAGACGCCGCGCGATCCGGCTTTGTGGGATGACAGCGGCTTTGCGCAGATCGAGAGCTTCATCACCGACGCTTTGAGCGACAGCGCACGCGTCCGCCAGAAGCTCGAAACGCCTTTACAAATCGTGCGAAATGTAACTAATGTGGCGTTGAGCGAAGTACGCAGCGAACAAAATGCGCTTGTGGATTACCGCAAGTCGGCGCAAAACGTGCGATCGCAAATGGAGCAATCGGCGCGTGAGCAGCAGACGACCATGCAGCAGGTGATCGATAATCTGGACAAGGCGTTTATGGAGACGATCACGCGCGGCCAAAAAGCGATCCGTGACATGTTCGCGCCCACCAAAACAGTCAGCATGGCGGCGGGCGGTCTGGCCGAATTGAGCGGGCTGGCGCGCTTCAATCGGCGTTTTGGCGGGCGGACGCAAGCCAAGAATGCCTTTGATGTGCAGCATGTTACCGAACCGCTCGATCAGATTCCGCGCTTAGTGGATGAACTGGGACCGCGTTTGGAAGGGCGCGACGTCAAGGACGTAGACGACTTGATCGGCTACACGCGCCGTGAGATTCAGGCATTGCCCGCCGCGTTGCAAGCGAAGCTGGTCGGCAAATTGCAATCCCCAATCAGCTATGATCGATCGATTTTGCCTGCTGCCCGCACTAATTTGGTCGCGCTGGTCGATCAAGCCAAAAGCGCCGAGTTCGCGCGCATCGACTCGGCAGTGCAAAATACGCTGGTAGTGCTGGCAATCTATGAGATCGCTGTGATCCTGATCGCGTTGGTGATCGGCTTCGCGTTCGGCGCATCAACTAACGGCGGCCAATGGGTTTTGCTCGTGCTAACGGTGATTGTGTTGGTGCTCGGTGGGTTGGCGATTTTGCCCGTGCGTGGCTTTCTCATGGCACGCGCCTATGCAGATCGGCTTGAGGGCCTCAATACAGACCTGGACATAGCGTTTAAGCGCGCCGCTGAACAACAGATTGCGTTTGGCTCGCGTTTACGTCAGGACGCTGTGACACCCTTTTTGCGCTTGGTCGATTCGCAAACGACGCAAGTAGACGTGGTAAAGGCGGAGCTGGAAAAACATCAACAAACGCTGACAGGTCTGGAAAAGGAACTGTCAGCGCTGCGTGAATGAAGAGCTTCAAGCGCCGTGATATTGCTATGCGATGGTTTCGCGTGTGATGTGCGCGCCGACCGCTCGCAAACGTTCATCAACCCGTTCATAACCGCGATCGATTTGTCCGATGTTACGGATGGTGGTCACGCCATGTGCGCTGAGTGCCGCCAGCAAGAGTGCCATGCCCGCGCGAATATCCGGGCTGGTCAGTGCAATGCCGCCGCGTAACGCCGCTGGCCCCTGCGTCAGCGCGCGATGCGGATCGCACAGCACGATGCGCGCGCCCATGCTCACCAGCTTATCCGTGAAGAACAAGCGATTTTCATACATCCATTCGTGAAACAGCACCGCGCCTGCCGATTGAGTGGCGATCACCAGCGCAATGCTCAGCAAATCCGAAGGGAAGCCCGGCCACGGCTGCGCTTTGATCTGCGGGATGCGCTTGCCTAAATCCTGCACAACCGTCAGCGATTGGGAGCGCGGCACGCAAATATCATCCCCTTCAACGTCCCACTGAACGCCTAAACGTGCAAAGGTAGGCGCAATCATCGCCATGCTGTGCGGATCGGCGTTAGCAATGCGCAGTTCGCTGCCTGTGACGACCGCTGCGCCGATCAGACTGCCTACTTCCATAAAATCGGCGTTGATGTGAAATTCGCCGCCGTGTAATTTTTGCACACCCTGAATCGTTATCTGGTTTGATCCGATACCCTCGACTTGCGCGCCGAGCAGGTTCAAAAAGCGACACAAATCCTGAACGTGCGGTTCGCTGGCAGCATTGTTAATGACGGTGGTGCCCTGCGCTAAAGAAGCGGCCATGACTGCATTTTCGGTAGCCGTCACGCTGGCTTCATCCAGCAAGATGTTCGCGCCTTTCAGCCCATCGGCTTGCATCTTGAACACGCCATCGAACTCAATGCGCGCGCCGAGTTCAGTCAGTGCCAGCAAATGCGTATCGAGCCGTCGCCGCCCGATTACATCACCGCCGGGGGCAGGCAGTTCAAGCTGACCTTGCCGCGCCAGCATCGGACCGGCCAGCACGATTGACGCCCGTACTGCTTTCGCAAGCTGCGCATCAACTTTGTGGGTGCGAATGTGCGCAGCATGAATACGCAAACTGTGATCGGGTAGTGCTTCAACGCTTGCGCCGAGTCCACGCAAAATATCGCACATCACGCGCACGTCGGTAATATCTGGAACGTTATGCAATATCACAGGTTGATCGGTTAACAGGCACGCCGGGATCAGTTTGAGCGCGGCGTTTTTATTGCCATTGGCGCGGATCGTGCCGCTGAGTTTATGGCCGCCTTCGATGACGAATTGTTCCATGCACTTGACTCCTCAAAAGTGTGATTATAACCACAAAACAAGCCACCACATCCGAACATTTGTTTTTGTAATTCGGCAGTGAATGGGGTATAATAAAAGACTTAGGAACACCCTTGGCAGTGCTTATTCCTTGATGTAATTTTGCAATTTCCCCAATGTAATTTGAAGAAAATCCCAGGAGGATTGTTGTGGTTGATAATGTCGTCTTGAATCAGCAGACCGCAGAAGATATTGATGTATTAGAAGGGCTGGAAGCTGTTCGCGTAAACCCTGGCATGTACGTCGGCGGAACGGACGCGGGCGCGCTGCATCACCTTGTCTACGAAGTGGTCGATAACTCGATTGACGAAATTATGGCCGGGCGTGGTGATCATGTATGGACGGTCATTCACACGGACGGTTCGCTCTCGGTGATCGATAACTGTGGTGGCATTCCGACTGATATCCATAAGAAAAAAGGCATTTCAGCGCTGCAACTGGTCATGACGCAGCTTCACGCAGGTGCCAAATTCAACGATGGTAGAACCAAACTTGCCTACAAAGTATCAGGCGGTTTGCACGGCGTGGGCGTCTCAGCGGTGAACGCGCTGTCTTCCCATTTGGAAGCGCAAGTCCGACGCGGCGGCAAAGTCTGGCGGCAGATTTATGAAGCGGGCAAGCCCATTACCGAGGTCGAGCCGATCCGTGATATGGAAGAAGGCGAAGCGACTGGCACGACAATCCGATTTCAGCCGGATATGACGATCATGCAGACAGGTGATTTTCATTTTGGCACGCTGGCGCAGCGCTTTCGCGAGATGGCGTATGTGACGCGCGGCGCAACGCTGACTTTGATTGATGAACGCGATCAACCCTTCTACAACGAAGCAACATTCTATTTTGAAGGCGGCGTTCGCTCGTTTGTGCGCTACATGAATCGCAGCCGTGAGGTGGTGCATGAGGTGGTCAGTGGGGTACGCGATATTAAATACAATGAAGGTACGCCCAACGAAGGCATGATGACGGTTGAGTTTGGCTTCCAATATACGGAAGGCACCAGCAGCAGCACCGAGCTTTCCTTCGCCAACCACATCAACACGCCTGATGGTGGCAGTCACCAAAGCGGCTTACGTATGGCGCTTACCCGTGTGATCAACAACTACGCACGTAAACAGGGCTTGCTCAAGGAAAAAGAGGCGAACTTCGCGGGGCGCGATACGCTGGAAGGCTTGACGGCTATTGTCAGCATCAAACATCCGTCGCCACAGTTTGAGAGCCAAACTAAAGGCAAATTGATCAACCCGGAAATACAAAGTCCTGTTTCGTCCGTAGTCAGTGACGTTTTTGCGGAATTCCTGGAAATCAACCCGCGCGAAGCACGCCGCATCATCGACAAATGCATGAACTCCATGCGTATCCGCGATGCGCTCGAAAAGCAGCGCGAACTGCTGACGGGTCGCAAGAACCTATTAGAAAATACAACTTTGCCGGGTAAGCTGGCCGATTGCTCCGACCGCGACTCCAGCAAAACTGAAATTTTCATTGTGGAAGGCGACAGCGCCGGTGGTTGTTTTTCATCGGATACCGAGGTGGCGTTAACGGACGGTCGTTCGGTGAGTTTCAAAACGCTCGTTGAAGAACAAACGCAAGGCAAAGAGCATTTTTGCTATACACTGCGTAAAGATGGCACAATCGGCGTTGAGCGTGTTCTTAACGCTCGAATCACCAAACAAAATGCACAAGTCATTCGTGTGAAACTTGACAATGACCAAGAAGTCATTTGCACGCCAGACCATCTATTTATGCTGCGCGATGGTAGTTATAAATCGGCGCAAGCACTAAAACCAGACGATAGCTTGATGCCACTCTACCGGAAATTCTCGAATAAGCGAGAAACAGGCATTACGATTGATGGCTATGAAATGACCTGGGATCCACGATCCGAAACGTGGGTTTTTACACATACTCTCGCCGATCGTTTCAATCGTTGGCAAGGCGTCTACTCAAAAACAGAGGGTGATCATTGCCATCATGTTGACTTTAATAAGCTCAACAACAATCCAACAAACCTTCATCGGATGCCAAGTAGGGAGCACATCGCATTACACCGTACACATATCAAAAAGACGCTGCATCGTCCAGAAGTCATTGAGAAGTCTCGACAAGTCCACAAGACCAGTGAATTCCGAAAACTAATGAGCCAGCGTATGCAACAACCCGCAACTCGTGCTTTATTGTCAGCCCAGGCACAAGTACAATGGTCTAATCCAGAGTACAAGGCATACATGACAAGTAAATGGCGGCACTTCTACGAAACGAATGAGCAGTATCGTCAGCAAAATAACGCTCAACTCGATCGTGCTCAGCAATCTTTTTGGTCTATTGCGGAAAATAGACTTGTTCAGTCTGAACGTGTACAGGCTTACTTTGCTGAAAATCCTGACGCTCGTCAAACACAATCAGAAAAAGCGAAGCTACAATGGCAAGATCAGGCTTTAGTAGAATGGCGACGTGAACAAACCAGTAAACAGTGGACACCTGAGTTTCGTGAAAGCCGTAAAGCAGCTCTGCATACAACCTATTATCGTAAGACAATTGCTGTTCTCAAACAAATCGAGATACAGAATGGTGCAATAGATTTGCAGGCATATCAAGATTTCCGTAAGCAGACACGCGATAAATCACTGCTGCGTTTTGATACATTCTGCAATCGTTACTTTAGCGGTGACGAACAAAAGGCATTTGAGGCTGTATCAAACTACAATCATCGTATTGTTTCTATCGAACAGATTCAAGAACGAATTGATGTATATGACATCGAAGTTCCTAATACTCACAATTTCGCGCTGGCAAGTGGCGTATTTGTTCACAACAGCGCCAAACAAGGCCGTGACCGTCATTTTCAGGCGATTCTACCCTTGCGCGGCAAGATTTTGAATACTGAACGCGCGCGCCTCAACAAAATCCTGGATAGCACCGAAATCAAAGCGCTCATCTCAGCTTTGGGCGTTGGTGTCAGTGATGATTTCAACATGGCGAAACTGCGCTACGATCGCACGATTATCATGACCGACGCCGATCAGGACGGGGCGCACATCCGAACGCTGCTGCTGACCTTCTTCTTCCGCTATATGCAGCCGCTCATTCAGGAAGGCCACCTGTACATCGCGCAGCCGCCAATCTTCCGTTTGGAGTACAAGAAGCAAGTCAAGTACTACTATCCTGAAGCGGGCGTCAACGAAAACGAACTGCTGAACAAATCACTGGCAACCTATACCGATCCGCAAAAGGTGCTTGTTTCGCGGTATAAGGGTTTGGGCGAAATGAATCCGCAGCAGCTGTGGGAAACAACGATGGATCCATCGCAGCGCACTTTGCTTCGGGTGACCATTGAAGACGCCGTAGAAGCCGATCAAGTTTTCGATATGCTTATGGGAAACGAAGTACCGCCCCGTCGTCGATTTATTACTACACATGCACGCAATGCAAGACTAGATGTGTAAGTAATTGTAGTGTTGTAGTGTCTCACAATGATTGGCACTGGTATCACACTAGTTGGCATTATCTCACAATCATTGGCAATGAATATGTCATGCTAAATGGCATTGAACGGATACTATAAAAGGTTTTCCTTGTCAAGAACAGATTGGACAAATTTTCTTGGAGAACAGATATTATGTTCTCCAAGTGTCCCAGCAAGATTGCATAAATCGACGATTATAGGAGCTAACCCACAATATGGAAAGCAATTTACAGTCGGCAAGCATGTATGAAGTTAACGCTATCATACGCGCTAATTGGTCACATTTAGCATTTTTAGCTTACAAATATTACTTGGGAAACGGGAAAGGCTGCTTTGTTTTCATTGACGGACTGAAAGATGTAGATGCATTCAACCAAACCTCTGGAATGTACACTCCTGTAGATGAACTCATCGAATTTTTTTCAGGTAAAAACGTACTTTCAGATGAAATGATTCAAATAGCACGAGCTTATGATCCAGAAACATCATTAGTGGCTTATGTGTTTCAACATCAGTACCCATGTTTCGTCTATTTAGGTGATCATTTTGGTTTGCCGAGACCCAAAGATATTTGGGAACAACTCAAAGACGATCCAATGTTCAATCGTTGATTGATGTGTCTAAGACCCTAAAGTCATGCATTTTACTGCGCACCGATAAATACGCGGTTTTTGATGCTCATTTTGTTCCTGAAAGCCGTTACCGTTAGTGCTTTTATGGGTCAGAAAGGCTCAAATAGACCATAGATGTGTCGTTTTACACGGTGCGATCAAAAGTGCATGACTTCAGTACGACCTACATGTTAGCAGCGAACAAGTAAAAGTTTTGATATAATGCCAAATCAATCATGTTGAACTTGTTATAGTGCATGGAGATTTTATGTCGTCTAGATTATCACCTGATGATCGTAATTTATTTTATGATGCTATTCTCAATTTAGATCAAAACAAGGAATTTCTGGTCATTGATAAAAATAAAGATTCTCTAACTTATATTGAAAATTGTCTGAAAGTTAACGAGACTATATCAGGGCGTCCTACAGATGAAGAACTTACTCGAACTTTGATAGTTCTAAATTTGATAAGGCGTTACGGATACCAACCGTCTCAAATCGAGTTAGAATGGCGAGCAGAAATAGGTGGTCGAAGCAAGGTCGGTGCACGGGCTGTTGAGACAGACATTTTTGTTTATAGCTTATCTGGAGACGTTGATTTTTTCTGTGAAGTAAAACGGGCTAACGACTTCAAAGGTGTAAACGATAGCGCCATAAGGGATCAACTCTATAAGCCATATACACAATTAATAAAATGTTCTACAGCGCGTTATCTTTTCTACCTGACCGTTGATATTCCATTGTCACTTGAAGAATTTCCATTACGTTGTATTGGCATAGACACTAAACGCTCTCATACATATCAAGAATGGACAGATCAAGGTAGAAGTACTCACTTATTCGACTTGATAGCACCTGATGAGATTGCTCGTGAAATCGATATTTATACAAAACTTGATGGAGTTAGCCCTTCTTCGAGACACGTTAAAGATTTACACACTAATTTTAATGTCGAGGAAATTCGTCGGATATGGCAAAATCTATGGACTGCAATATGGAATGGGAATTTAGAGGACAACAAAAAGTTCGAGAACTTCAACAAGGTTTTGCTTGCAAAAATATATGATGAGCGGAAAACTACGCCAGGTGCCGCTTATCAATTTCAACGTAAGTTCCGAGCAGGTACAGCTCAAACAGATTTAGAAATTGCACAAGATGTTGATCGTTTATATCGTTCAGCCTTTATCGAATATATAGCGAAAAACAAAAACATGGATTTACGTGATGTTAAAGGAATTGACTTTCAAGAATTTCCACCTCACTTGATTCAAAGATGTGTCGGGCAACTCCATAATTTATCATTCGGAGCTAACCGATATCAAAATATAGACATTTTGGGCGAATTCTATGAAATGGTTATACGTGAAGCTTTCAAACAAACAAAGGGACTATATCTAACCCACCCAAATTTAGTGCTTTTTATATTAACCGCTTTAGATATTGAGCAAATCATAAATCAGTACTTACAACAACCGGCAGTTCATTCTACATATAGAATGCCATTTGTTATTGATCCAAGTTGTGGTACTGGTACCTTTTTAATACAGTACATGCAATATGTACAACGATACATCACTCAAAATACAAATGCTATTGTCAACGGGGATCAAGATATAAAACGTTTCATCGGACAGTATGGGTCTGGCGAAAATATATTTTTATGGGTCCGTGATTATGTATATGGTTTAGATAACGAGGCAATCTTGGCTACTGCCTGTCAACTGAATATGATTTTGCATGGCGATGGCAGTACAAATATTTATGCCGCTAATGGACTTGCCCCCTTTGAAGATTACGATCAATTTGGCGTCGGTGGTGCTAAATCAATGCTTTCGGGAAATACTATAAAAGAGTCTGCATTTTATAAAAGGTCGGTAATTGAACGATTTGACCTCGTTATTTCAAACCCGCCATTTAATGTAAATGTTACAAAAGAGCATGTTGAAAAACACTTCGACATAAAAGGAAAATCTGAGGCTTATTTTGTGGAGAGATGGTATCAATTACTACGTCCTGGCGGACGTCTTGGCGTTGTTCTTCCTGAGAGTTTCTTTTCGGTCGAAGACGACGTTGGTGGTCGTATTTTTTTGTACAAACATTTCAATATTAAAGCCATTGTCGCATTACCAAATTTTGCCTTCTCGCCGCATACAACAACTTCAACTAGCCTTTTATTTGCTAGTAAAAAAACACGTTTAGAGGAAGAACATTATATACAAGAGTGGAATAAGGGAGATCTAATTTACAAAGCAAAAATCAGCCGTTTCGCGGCACTCATGAATAGACAGAAAAAACAAATCGATTTTGCTAATCAATCGACCCCTGTACAAAATGGCATTAAGGCATTCATACGCGAAATCGAATTATTTGTGGATGCTGAGTTTGGTACAGCATTCGTGTTGCTTCCATTTTTTACCGACTCGTTTTTGTATAATCCACAAAATTTTGATTACATCAAAAAGAGCTACAAAAAAGCTGTTACTGCTGCGAGAGAAAGATGGCTAGTTAGGGAAGTTGATGCAACTGCGCCAGCAGAGTTTCATAATTTTTCTGTTGATGAAATCGGTTATAAAGCAGGTAAAAAAGGAGCAAAGGAAAAACCTAATGAGCTAATTGCTATCTACGATGAGCAAAACCGACGCATCTACAATTTGAAATTCTCTCATAATTGGCATCACATAGATGCTCAAGATACAAACACTGTTCTCGGACGAATTAAGGCACTTCATATATGGCAATCCTAACTCATCAAAGTTCACTTCAAAATCTAACCCAATACACCCCAATGCGGTGTGATACACACTTTATTACTAACATGAGTAAAGCAGCCAAGAGTTTTTTCGATCACAAAGATATTTCTTGGGTTTCTCTTGGCTCGGTATTAGAAGATGTTCGTAATGGTGTAAATCTGGGAACGTCGCTTTATGCAATGGATGAAACAACTAACCTATATATTTCAGTTTCTCAGATCAAAGAACATGGCCTAATAGAAAAAAATCAAAGCTACTTATCTGACGACGTACGTAGCGTAACTGGATTTTTTGAATTAGTACCAGGTATGTTGCTTATCACTCGCTCTGGAACAATTGGAGTTGCGCTTTCCACTGATAACCCAAGTTTTGAATTTGATGAATATTCTTACATTCCATCGGGCTTTGTTATCACCGCAAAAATCAAAAATGGAATCTCGGCCAATATGATCGCAAGTTATCTAAATCTGTTCCCAGTACAAAGTTACTTAGTTGCAATGGCAGCAGGTGCGTGCCAAAAAAATCTTGCACAGCCAGCAATCAATGCGCTACCCATCCCCGAAAGTATTTTGGATAATAGCACTCATATACAATCCTTGTTTGATAAATACCGAGCTGAAGCAGACAAAATTATTCAAGACATAAAAACTAACGAAATAAAGCTTACCAAGCTTAAACAAGAAAGTGCTAATACAATAATTGAGATCCTCTCGAGTTCCTCTTAGTTCAACTACTGATCCAGTCCTGATTGCTTACGGTTATAACATATAAAAACGCGTATACGTCGTATATACGTGGTTTGTCGCGTCTTTTGCAAAATCACGACAAACCTAGTTGAGTGTTGTGACTTATTCCAGAATTTTGCCTTGCATCCGTCGGCCTACTGTAGCTCGCGACACGATTGGTAATTTCTGGTCATCTGAGCGACGCCGATTTTCTTCGCGGATACGAGCGTTTACCATGTGGAGCACTTCTGTTACCGCTGCTCCTTTATCCGCCGTGAAACGATTTTCCTCGATTACGCCCCATAGAATGTGTTCTACCGCATCAGGTAGTCTGGACTTTCCGCTGCCACCGCGATGTGACGTAGCAGGGATGAGGCTGTGAATGTTACGCCCGCTTTTTTCGTATTCTCGAAGCCAACGGTATATAGTCGCGACACTGATAAAGATTGGTTTTTCGTTGTCGGAGCGGGGTTCAGCACGTATACGCTCCACTAATCTTTGAATTTCATCATATCGGTGGTGAACAGGCATTTTCAAAACCAGGTCGAGAATATTTTTCCTGAACTGAGCAACTGCCATCAAGGCTGACGGATAATCGACTATTTCCTTGTTCTCAGTTTTTTGAGCGTTCAGCTTTTGGAGCACATACTGCATCACAATTTCGGTGAAGTCGACCGTGACGATAATCATGGTCTTTGTGTCTCGGACAATTATTTCTTCGGTAGGCAGTCCTCGTATAACCTCAAATTTCCGACCATACCAACTAAAGTGTTCTCCGGCGAAGAAACGAGGTTTGATCATCCCTGTTCGCTCCTTGAGACAGCCGCAAGAAGGATACGAGTCTAACACAATTGGTCACGCTGCACAACCTTCAGATGACATGATGGGACAACCAATTTGGAGACCATCACCAGCACTCGTTTTCATAGTCTTTATTTTACAGCAGTTCTCAGGCAGATTGATGTGTTAAAATCGGGTGTACATGGAAGTACACCCATTATACGAAGCTGTGTGATGGCGCTCATTGATATATCCGCTCATTTAAGCGGTTAACCATCCTAAGAATGGTTGTAGGTGTCAGTTGAGGGTAAAAGTTGCTTCCTTAAAAACAGAAATTGTCCCATGCCGTCAATTCCTGGTCCCGATACAGGGTGTACTTTCCCCTGCTTAATCCACACCAAAAACTGCGCTTCGCCAATCCCCATCAATTTCGCGGCTTGTGGTGCGGTCAGCCGATTTTCAGGGCGCAGTCGTTCTACATCGGCACGCCGAAACAACCAACGGTGGCAGCCATCGATGTCAGGTCCGCTCACTGCTTTCAACCGTCCTGCTCGCGTCCATTTCTGTACGACCAACGTGCCAATCGCCATGATTTGGGCGGCTTCCTCGACAAAGATATGGTCATCGATGAAACGCTGTACCGCGACCCTGTCAAAATACACGGCCAGCCCGGAGTACATCGCTGGCACGAGTAAACCATGTGCGATCCATTTGTCGATCACCGTTCGTTTCAGATGAAGCAAGGCCGCTATATCCCAGGCATCGTACCAGCCGTTTTCCGCCTTTATCTGCTCGATAGCAGCCGTTATGTCGCTTTCGATGAAGACGAGGCTTCCTGGCGTTGCTAAGGCGGTTGTGGACACATAAGCGGGTAGTTTACCGGATGCGACTCGTTCCAAAATGGTTAGCGCATTTCCACCGACCGGACCAACGATTTGAGAAGCGCGTTTGAGATCGATCCAGCTCACATCTTCAGTGCCGGATGGCAGCGGCCGCGCGTAAGTCAGAATCTCATGCCCATAGGTTTCCACGCTTACACGGCTCAACAGCCAACCGGCGCTGCCTTCCTGCGGTGTTCGCAATACATCAAGATGTCCGTCACGGGCAAGGTCGGCTACCGATGTTTCGGAAAGGCCGAGCGCGACACTCGCTTCAGTCAGCGTCAGACCATCTCCCCAGGTCGTTTTCAGCGCTTCAACTTCCTGTCGTCGGACGAGTCGGTAACGAAATGGGCGATGGTCGCGCGGAAATGCCTCGTGAAGCACACCTGTCGTGAAAAGCGTTTCGAGCGTATCCTGACCTATACCCAGCTTTTGCATGGCATCTTTGACCGTCAGGTATTCCCAATCTTCCAGAAGTGCCTTACGGTGACGATTGGATTTGACTGCCGACGGCACGAACACGCGCCCCGATGTGAGATGCGCGTCGAACGCTTCACGCACGAAATGGAACGAATCGGCTGCCCACTTCTGATGCAGCCAAACGCTGTATAGCAGCCCGAACCCCTCATTGAGCGTGGTATCGTGTAAATCACCTTTTCGCTGATCGTAGACAGTCAGAAAGGCGTGGAAGCCATTTGGCCAGTCGCACAGTGCTTTCAGTGCGGTTGAGTACAGGATATGATTTTCTGCGATGGTCGGTGTTCCTTTCAACGAGCGAAGCGTATGTGCCCACCCGGTCGGCACGTTCAGGTAAGCCTCGTCGATGCCTTTAATACGGTCTATCAAACACCGTCTCAGACCGTCGATGAAGCGATAAGACACATTCGGTGGACAATCGGGAAAGCCGTACTGTGATGTATCCGACGCACGTTCACCGAGCCAACCAGTGAACACATCGGCGGTTCCTATGCTCAGTACATCCTTTGAGACATTGATGACAGCAGCCTCAGAGAGCGGGCGTTCGCACTCGGCGCATTTGTCAGCGACAATGCTGACGATATTTTGTAAGGCATGACAATGCACGCAGCAGTCTTCGAGCAAACAGCGATGCTCGAGACAGACGGTTATCATATGCGGCTGCCATAACGTCCGATGATAAGCGTGCGCTTTCAAACACAACCGACAGAATGCCATCTGCGAGCTGGAGCGAATGTGATGTAAACGCGCCGCCTGTTTCATCACGCTTACTTGTTCGCCTGATGATAGACGAATCGATTGTTGTACCTTGTCGGGTATATGCAGACAAGTCTCGAAACGATGAATAGTCGTTTCGTATAGACGAGACGGCGGCAGTTGGGATAAGCGTGACAGCACATCATAAGTTTCCGAATGAATTGGTGCGTCGGGTATATCACCGGCTGCTTTGAACGGCACAGTGTCGCGGCACATGTCGTAAATCGTTTGCTGGACGGCATAGCCATTCAGGACACGCAGCCGCTCTAGAAAAGAGGGTAACGACTCGCCCGGTTGTGGAGAGTCACGTTTGAGCAGCGGTGCGAGCGAGTCAATGCTTTTATTCATCAGCCTTTCAGGACCTCACCGCTTGTCGGCAGGCGTTCCTTGCGACGGCGACTACGATTATTGGCGCCCTCGACCGGGTTGAACAGTTTATCTTCGGGTGCAACGAACGTTTTACCCCACCGATCCTCGAAGGGATTGACTTTATAACGCAGATGCTTGGACAGCCGCGTGTCGAACGCCTCGGCCAAGGTGATCAAATCTAACGTGGTTTGGTCTTTGTTCGAGGCTAGGAAAGCACCATGTCGCAGCAGATTCATCATATTGGCGACCACACCGTCCGTAGCGTAGTACACCCGATGCAGCAGTTCGGAGCGTTTAAGATGCGTTTGCAGCGGCATCCCGATCGACTCCTCTGCCGTGTTGATGAACATGGCGAACACCTGTTTGGTTGTCTCGTTCGATTCATCCCAGGCGAATGGCTCCAGCGTTTCGCGATAGGCGAACAGGCGCGACAACTGACCATTGGCCTGCAAGATACGCTCCACCTTACCCTCAATACCAACCACCAGAAAGGGTATGTCCGTCTCCTTGATCAGCACCTTGAGCCAATCTGATACTGTGGATAGCACACGGTCGGTATCGCTGTCAATCAGGTGATGAAAATCATCCAGGATCACCAACTGCACTTTACACTGCACGAGAAGATAGGCCAAACGGTCGCTCAGCGTGCTAGATGTGCCCTTAGCGGCTGCCGGATCGCCGAGGCGCGCCAGCATACTGATCGCCATCCCTTTAATCGTGACGGGTGACGGCGTCTCCATGTAGAATACCGGAATTTCAGTGCCATTCGGTGTTTCAATGCGTAGTTCTACAGCCGGAGTTGCGAAAACATGGGCGGTTGAGGATAATTGTGACCTAAAATCCGGGAACAACGCCGATGGATTTGATGGTTGAACAGGACTGGCAAACGTCGTTTGCGACGTTTATGGCAAA
>Ga0209511_1000572_pt1 | contig 36524 bp, 41 predicted proteins | sample SSSSmetaG_FD_184141 | JGI IMG/M metagenome (GOLD analysis project Ga0209511, IMG submission 184141) | Glacier valley bacterial and archeal communities from Borup Fiord, Nunavut, Canada, to study Microbial Dark Matter (Phase II) - ​SSSS... | ecosystem: Environmental > Aquatic > Freshwater > Ice >... | reverse complement strand
AATTACTTTTCCAGGCAAAAGTCATACCGCCAAAAGTTGCAATTAACGAAGCAGTCGAGCTAGCAAAAGCGTTTGGTTCTGATAATTCAAGCAAGTTTGTGAACGGTGTACTGGGCACCGCTTATCGCACACTTGTAGAGGATCTAACTAATGTCAGTACCGAAGTTTGATAAGTTCAAGAAATATTTTAGTAAGAAAAATCAAATACAAGAAATAGTTCGCGAGCCAACATCTGGTGGTATTATTTTTCGTCGCGACAAAGATAACGGTGTCGAAATTCTATTAATTCAGGATGGTAAAGATCGTTGGACGATCCCAAAAGGCCATATTGAAGAGGGTGAAACTGCCGAGCAGACGACCAAGCGTGAGATCGGTGAAGAAGCCGGCCTCAAAGAAGTTGAGGTTCTTGGCTGGTTAGGCAAGATCCACTTTCGTTATCGCCGTGTCGATAAATTAGTATTGATGACAACTCAGATCTATCTAGTACGAGCCTTGGGTGATACTAACGATATCCAAAAAGAAGAATGGATGAACGGTATTAAGTGGTTTAAGTTTAATGACGCCCTAGACGCAATTGAGTATGAAGACATTGGCAAATTAATGCTACTCGCTATGAAGCGAATCAGACAGGAGAATTTATGAGCGGAATGCAAATCGAACCCTACCAAACCTTTGCCAGGGATGTATTGGGTTTTGAGTTTCAGAATATTCAACTACTGATTACCGCCTTGACTCATCGCAGCTATGTCAATGAGCACAAAAAGAGCGTCAATGAGCACAATGAACGACTGGAATTTTTAGGTGATGCCGTGCTCGAATTGGTCGTAACTGATTATTTATTCCAAACTTTCGCCGAACAAGAAGGAATTTTGACTAGCTGGCGAGCTGCTTTGGTTCGAACTGAAAGCATTGGTGAAGCCGGTGTTGCCCTTGGGTATGAACCACTTGTTCGTATGAGCCGTGGCGAAAAACAGGGAAGTGATCGTGCTCGTCAACAGATTCTTGCTAATGCCTTCGAAGCTGTTACTGGCGCAATCTATCTGGAGCGCGGTTACGATGACGCGGCGGCGTTTATTCATAAAAATATTATCAGCAAACTCGACTCAATTTTAGAATCTGGCAGCTGGCGGGATGCAAAGTCACATCTGCAGGAGGTTTCTCAACGATTGGATAGTCAGACTCCACAGTACCGCGTAATCGAAGAGGTTGGTCCTGATCACGATAAAATATTTACCCTCGGGGTATATGTCGGCAACGAGTTGATGGGGACTGGCCGCGGACCTAGCAAGCAAGTCGCTCAACAACAGGCTGCCCAGGCTGCCCTGGATGCCTATGAGAAGCGCGCTAACTGATTGACATCGAGTCAAAAACAGTGTAATATTGGTCAAGAGTTAAAATAAATTTAAAGATAAGAAAAAGGAAATTTATATTTATGCTAGCAATTCGTTTACAACGTGTCGGCCGAAAAGGTCATGCAATGTATCGCCTGGCTGTTCAGGAGTCTCAACGTCATCCATCTAGTGGACGCGTAGTCGCTTATGTCGGTACATACGATCCACATTCAAAAGACGCCAAGATTCAAGTTGAAACTGCTCAGAAATATCTTGATAATGGCGCACAGCCATCACCACGTGTAGTTAAATTACTCAAAGATGCCGGTGTCAAACTGCCTAATTGGGTTGTTAAAGTAAATCTTAAGAAATCAAAGACTATTCGAAACAGTGATAAGCTTCGTAAAAACCAGCCAAAAGCTGAAGTAGTTGTCGAAGAAACTGCTTAACCCGCTCCGCAAGAATAAACGTGGTACAATAAAAATACCAATTATTAGTAGCGACCGAAGAGGTGAGGGGGTAATATGGCAACAATCGACCAGCAATTTGTAGAATATATCGTAAAATCTCTTGTAGGACATCCCGACGACGTCACTGTCGAGCGTGTGATCGATGAGAAGGGCGTTTTACTATCATTGACTGTTAATCCCGAGGACCTAGGCCGAGTTATCGGTAAACGTGGTGTTACTGCGCAAAGCTTGCGTACTTTACTCCGTGCCCTTGGTACAAAAAATGATGCTCGTTATAACCTGAAAATTGTTAATAATGATGATCAGCGTGAAAACTATACGATATCATCAGATGAGCCTGCAAGCGAGCCTGTTCAGAACTCAACAGAGGAGCCTGTGGATAACGCTTCTGACTACGCAAAAAACTCTCGTGAAGAGCTTGCGGAACTAGACGATCTAGATATATAATCATAAACAGTTCCAAGCGAAACACTTGAACTGCGAGATAAGCTCTATGCGAGCAACAATATAATTGTTGAGAGATTTATATGTCAGAGAAACCACACCCCTATGGTGTGGTTTTTTTGTGGTTATAGTCTATGATGGTAACAGATGAAAAAAATACAAGTAATTACTTTATTCCCCGAGATGTTTGATGGCGTGCTGAATAGCTCGATGATGTGGAAGGCCCAGGACTGCAAAGCAGTTGAATTCCGCATGGTAAATTTACGTGACTTTGGACTAGGCCAACGCAAACGTGTCGATGACACTCCGTATGGTGGTGGCGATGGTATGCTTTTGATGCCAGAACCATTGTTCGCAGCCATTAATGACGCTAAACAATATGACCCAGATGCTAAAGTTGTGCTAATGACGCCCCGTGGAGCACGCTGGAAGCAGGCTACTGCGCAGACCTGGGCAGATGGTGATAATGGTTACATCTTTGTTTGCGGTCGCTACGAAGGCTATGATGAGCGCATCTTGACGCTGGTTGATGAGCAGGTGAGTGTGGGCGATTATATCCTGACTGGTGGCGAACTGCCAGCTATGACTGTAATCGATAGCATCGTGCGGCTTATTCCCGGAGTATTAGGTGGCGAGATGAGTACGGCGATTGAAAGTTTTAGCGATGGCGAAACGCTTGAATTCCCGCAATATACGCGTCCTGAAGTCTTTAACGGACTAGAGGTACCCAAGGTGTTGCTGAGCGGTAATCATGCTGAAATCGCTAAGTGGCGAAAAAATAATTCGTTCAAAGCAGAGAAGTAGTAACTTCATAAAAGTCAAAGCACCCCAAGAGGGGTGCTTTTTTTGTTGTGGTGGATATCGTAGAGCGATCAGTCACAACATATGTTTTTTAGAGTTATGTTTGTTTTTGTAACTTTCGCTAGTCTGTACTTTATTAGAAAATATCAAAAAGCGCAAGCAAAATGATAAAAATAACAACATTTGTGGTTTAAAAGGGCAAGCTGTATGCTGAAAGTATGAATTCATTATTTAAATTGACTTTAGCAAAAACACCGAAAACTAAGGAATCGCAAATGGTTGCGTATATGTACGCTGCAATACTAATAATATTTGCTCTTTGTCAGTTATATACTTTTGATAAGTTTTTAATCTTATTGGATAGTTTCGCGCTACCCTATGGTACATACCTAGCTCACCTATTTGGTGGTTTGATCGTAACCTGCGAAGTTTTTGCGCTACCATTTTTACTCGGGATGCCACTTAGCTCAGGGATGAGGTTGGCTAGTATGGTGTTCGGCTGGATGGTGCCAATCGCTTGGCTTAAGATTGCTTTTTGGTTGAGTATTTTAGCTAACACGTCTACGAATATTGGTTTTTTGGGAACGATAGTTAGCTTAGTGCCTGGTTGGTGGGCGGTTTTTGTTAGCATCGCTCTTGGTATGCTGGCGATTTGGTCTAGTTGGGGATTATGGCCGGGTAGACGTAGCCGCTAGATTATTGTCATATTTTCTCTATAGGATTATTATGGATATATAAAGGGGGATCAATGTTATGGAATCACTACATAAACTTGAGAACACGTTTGGGAACTGGCTAAAGCCAATTCCACACTTGCCTACTACATGGCGCAAATGGATGGCGGACAACGTATGGTGGATTACGCTTGTTGGTGTCATCTTGTCTGTAATAGGGGTATTCGTATTAATAGGGACACTATTAAAGGCGTTGTCGTTTTTTGGTGCAGCGACTAGCTTTTATGGTTACTATATGACACAAAGCTATAGTGGATGGTGGGTCGCATCATCGATCGTATCAATACTATTTATTATCGTTGCCGCTGTTATAACGGCTCGAGCCATTAAGCCACTTAAAGCTATGGATAATAAGGGATGGGAGCTACTATTCTTGGCATTTGTGGTTGGTCTAGCATCGTCACTTGTGAGCATAATTCTCAACTTCAGCGCTTTAAGCTTTTTGCCAAGTCTAATTAGCGCAGCGATCAGTGGTGCAATTGGTGCGTACTTCCTGTACGAAATTCGTTTATATTTTAAATAAGCTTGAGCCGACATCCTGATTAGTGTACAATCTGTACTGTTGATGGGATGTCGCCAAGTGGTAAGGCACCGGCTTTTGGTGCCGGCATTCGGGGGTTCGAATCCCTCCATCCCAGCCAAGAAAATTGCAGACCATTTGGTCTGTATTTTTCTTGCCTGCGACTGGTCGGGATCCGAACACCCGAAAGTTTTGCTTAGCAAAACGTATTCGTGGGTTCGGCGTAGCGATTGAATCGAAAAAGTGTTTACATTTTTTCGAGAATAAGCGGAGGAGCGAAGTGTAACGTAGTGATATCCCTCCATCCCAGCCAGATGCGAAATCATAAATAGTGACCCAGGTTCCTAATACTAATGTTACATCCGGAATGAATATACTAGATAAATAGTTTTTTATTGTCTTCTGCAAATTGCTTGAAGGTTAATGGCTCTCTTCCCATTACGACCACAAAGTCTCGTGTAATCTTACCAGCTAACCTAAGTTTTGCTACGAGATATATACCTTTCATGACTTTAACGAAATCTTTTGCAACCCCATCACTTTTCATCCTCTTTACAAATTCGGAAGAGGAGGGATTGGTGTAGATAACTTTTTTCTTTGTAGCATCAGAAATAATGTCTGCAACTTGGTAGTAATCCAGGGCCTCACTTCCAGTTAAATCATAGGCTCTGTTCAAGTGGCTTGCTGATTCAAATACTTTAGCCCCAAAAGCACCAACATCTCTGGAATCTATAAAGCTTGTCTTACCTTTGCCCGCCGGAACAATAATTTCGTTACATTCTTTGATATCTTTACAATGGGTTGTAGAAAGATTTTGCATAAAGAAACTCGGTCTTAGTAGGGTATACGGAATACCAGATTTAATAATGTACTTTTCTATATATCCATGTGGAGCAAGCGGGTTATGTTGGACTCCGAGTAAAGATAAAAATACAATTTGTTTAATTTTTAACTCCCTGCAAACATCAATGAACGGATGAAATTTTTTGGGATCACCCATTTGTGGTGGGCGCATCAAAAATACCTTAGATACTCCTTTAAGTGCCTTCGAAAAGGTACCAATATCTTCGAAATTTAAAATTACAGGTTCAACGCCCTTTGGCAGTCTTTGTGCATCTTTTTCACTTTTGATTGTCCCTCGAATATTAAATAGCGTCTTATCGATATTGGATATAATCTCACGGCCAATATTACCCGTAGCTCCTGTAACCAAAATAGTTTCTTTCATTGTAACTTTAAGTATAGCTGATTATATTAAGTTGCATAACCTAGCCATTTAGATACTAAACAATCTCCGCACCAGACCTATATGCTTAGCCAAACTAAAAATAGACCTTTCTGGTCTATTTTTAGTTTGCCGTGGTCGGGATCCGAACCCTCCCCGAATTCTTTTGCGAAGCAAAAGTTCGGGGTTTAAGTGGCGTGTAGCGAAACGAAAATGTGTTTACATATTTTCGTGAGCAAACGGAAGAGCGGAACAAAGTGAAGCGATATCCTTCCATCCCAGCCAGATGCGACAGCAGGAAATAGTGACTCATGTTCCTATCTAATGTGATATCTTTTATACAGTAATAGCCGCAGAGTTGTGGCTATTACTGTATAATCCTATTCTGAAATAATCAAATGATTAGGAGCCGATATAGTGAAAATGATAACTACACGATTTGTCGGCATTCATTATTATGGGTTGTTCTGAGAAGCAGTTACCCGCAAAACCATCGCCAACATAATATGGTGTAATTGAATCTAGGTATATCGTGATTGACGCACCTGGTTTATACTTTGCAGTTATGCTTGAATTTGTGGATACGTCGCTATATCCATTGGCCCTTGCGACTAAATTAGCAGCAGATGCCGGGTAAACATTTAAAGATAGAGTATAACTGGTAACTGGACTTTTTGATGCTTCTTTAGTAAATATCGCCGTACAGATTTTATTACCATTCATTAAAATGTCTTGAGAAATTGATTTTCCGGAACAATCTCCACTCCAACTGTCAAATAAGTAGCCGCTATTAATTGTGAAGCCAACATGCGCAATATCGTTTTCATTATAATCCCCAGCGCCAGTAAGTGTAGCTGAACCGCTAAGGTTACTGTCTACCGTCATGGTTGCCATGACCGTTCTTACACAGCCAGTGGCCGTCGACTGCGAGTCAGGGTCGCATTTGGGAGTGTTGCTGCCGTCACAACCGTCAGTCGTCGAAGTAGATTTGGTATCGCAAGTTGCCCGCACTACGTATAGATAGGGGTTTGGAGCGAAATCTGGGTCGAAGGGCTCTTGATCTGTTGAGCTTCCATTACGTTTATTATCAAAGTTGAAATTCACAACATTTTTATTGCCTTTGCCGTCGTAGGCCTCAATCTTTATATCATTTTTTCCATTTTTTAGATCAGATATTTTTACAGCAGTTTCGGTAAGTTTTTTGCTTGTTCCCGACAGATCGTAAGTTTTCGAGCCGTTATTTTCAATAACAGAATAGTTTTCAAATTTAGCGGAGGAAAGCTGATCGAGGATACCGACGTGAAGCAGCTTATCATTAGCGTAAATCTTAACATAATTTAAATCACCGGTAACTTTAATGTTAAAGTTTATATACCTAATACCAAGGATTGTTGCAATAATGTTATCTTTTAGCTTTATATCCCCGATGGTTTCTCCGCTTGAAGATGCCTCTTTTTTTGTTTTCAGCAATACGTAACTCTTAATCACATCTCTAATGAAATTTTGAGATAAAAGATCGTATCTAAGCGTCGACTGTTCCACCGCACTCATTATGTGTCCATCATGACCCCACCAGTTATGTCTAGAACAGCCCCTTCTAAGGTCTTCGGAGCCAATATTGCCAGCCACGCCAGGAAAGCTTGCTACTGCATCTCGAGACAAATTATTGGTTTGAGTCTCTGTCAGGCAATTATTACGCCAAATTACTTGTTTATTTGTAGGAATTATTGGTGTCGTATCACTAAGCTTCATTGTATATGATGTATTGCTTCCCTCATACTCTATGTCGGTAGTGTATACATTGTCATTGGGGGAGATATCTACCAAGCTCTGGGTCTTTGGGTTCATGGCAGTAAGCTCACGGTCACTGTAGATGTACTGATCGCCCACACCCATAGAATGTCCGAATTCATGCATAATAATACCCTGAAATTCTCCTTGAGTGGATTGATGTATAATTGATTGATAGCCACTCTCATACGCCCGACCCGGGTCAAAATAAGGCATACCTGCATTGGATCTGCAATTGGAGTTTATAAGAAAGACTATCACTTGTTGGTTTTGCCGCAGGCTAGGGTGTTCGTCTAAATACTGATAGCCGCCATCACATAATAAGGGTTCTTGCTCGCTATTTAGGTTGTAGTTCCAGTTTCTAGAAAAATTGAAGTTTTCTAAATAACTTTTGTATGGTTCCATCTTTGCAAAGGCTTGTACCGCACTTGAATAGTCGTTTTCGAACTTTTCTTCTTCTGATTTATTATATCCATCGGCAATAAAGATAACGTTCAATTTGCTGCTATCTCCTGCGATGGTAGGTTCAGAAGCTGCATATACTCTGTCATTTAAAAAAGAAGGGAGGAGAGACGATTGATTACTATTAGTTTCACCATGACCGGTTTTTTGGTTGATATTTTTACCGCTAATTGTCTCTACTACCGAAGTATTTGTTACAGGAGTATCTTTATCTTGATTGACTGTCGTACTATCATACGCTAAAGCTATTGTCTGTTTAAGCGTTTTGTTGTCTGAACCAGTTAACGTAACTTTAGAAATATTATTTTTCGAAATTGGCAAGAAATAATGAGTAGTTGTGCTGTTAGCGTCTGAGTTAATTTGAGGGTCAATTCCTAATCTTGCAAAAACAGTACCATCATTGTTAGTTAACTCAATCTTATGGGTTTTTGTAGCCTTAGAAATATTCTCTACGGTCGGATAATTCCTTACAATATTTGCGCTCGTTATCCTAAAGTCAAAACCGTTCATAGTGCCATTTTTTGATGCGGTAATAGCAACATCAACAACGGGCTGTAGAGTCACATTATCTTTGAATGTCTGTACTGTAAAATTAGCAGGGTCTTTTAATATGTCACCTATCTTTTGATTAGAAGCCGTACTTATAAAAAGAAATGTTAATATACCGGATGCGAAAATAATGCATAAAGATATCGCTAAGAATATATATGGGCGTAAATGCGATTTTTTTTCTAAAGTTATTTCACTATCTGATGATATCAATACCGTTTCTGTGGTTTGAGCGTTTTGATCAATATCTGGATTCATCGTAACCCCTATTTGACGTTGTACTTAAGCTAATAATATCATTCATTAGCGAAAAGGGGAATTGGGTTTCAAGATCAGCATACTGTGACTTTTTTGGGATTCATCGTCATTTCTATTTTGACCTGCGGCTGCAAGTTCTGAACCACCGGCTTTGTGTAACAAAACGTATCCATTAAAGATGACTCTTTTCGACCACTTTTGCTATAATCGGTCCATGACAGAACGAGATGAACTCATTATGCGAATCGAAGCAATTGAAAAACGGAACTCAAATGTAGCTTTAGATAAAAAGTGGGAAACCAGTTGGACTCGGAGGGCCGGAATAGGTATTCTGACGTATTTTGTGGTTTTAGCGTATCTATATCTAATTGGAAATAATAATCCGTTGGTTAACGCGACCGTTCCTGCGGCCGGTTTTATACTTTCGACTCTGGCGCTGGGCTGGTTAAGACGATATTGGCAGAGTAGAATTAGTTAATCTAGTTTCATTAGTTCCTAATTCTTCTCTAAATTCAATGCAACAGCCGATTTCACGAGCGCAGTAAAGGCTGATTCGTCTATTTTGTCGTCCTTATTCAGGTCAATGGCTCGCCTAACTTTACCTTCAAGACCAGAGTTGAAGAGTCCCGACATGTCCTGGAGTGAGGCGCTTTTTGCGAATGTCACTTTTACGATACTTTTGTAGGTTTCGCCAGTACAAATCATTCCATTGTGGTACCAAACCGGAACGCCCCTCCATTTCCATTCTTCGGTCACATCCGGGTCGACTTGTTTAATGAGTGAACGAATATGGGCTAGCATCTCGCCCCTCCAATCGCCTAGCTCTTTGATTCTCGCGTCGATTAGTCTAGACGGTGATTCATCTGTTTCTTGTTTAGTAATATCTATTGTTTTTTACTTTCAAAGTTCAAGACTTTCCAGGCGCCATCTTTCTCGACCAGATTAACGGTGAGATCATATTTGTAGTCATCGCTGCCAGATATCTCATAGACTACTTTGGCTGTGCTATCGCGACCAGTTTCGGCAGACACTTCCTTGCTCTTCATATTGGGTTTGCCATTTAGAATTGGTCCTATTTGATCAACCATCGACGTAAAGTCATTTAAAGTTATGGTACCCTGGGCGTCCGTGGACAATAAATTATACGCTGCCGTAGCTTTTTTATCCTGGATGTTGGCAACAAATTCGTCGCTAACCCTTAACGGTGCACTCGTAGCTATATTGGCAATTAATAATATTACAGCTATGAATGCCAGGATTGATCCAACGATAACGATTATTTTCTTTTTTAGACTCCATTTTTGTTTTATGGGTTTCGTCTCTTTGGTTTGTCCGTCATCGCTAACGACGGAATTAGTATTGTAATCTGAAGTATCCATACGGTCCTTCTTTACTTTGTATATATATTATATCACCATTACAAATTAAGTTTAATGTCAGTAAAACGGTGATATACTTGCCAAAGCATATGTATAAATATTATGTTTCTGAAAACCAATTATTAACGCCCACGACTGTATTGCTTACTCTTAAAAAAGATTTAGCGACAAAGCCGTTTTTATTTCAACCTGGCCAGTACGCAGCTATTAGTTATAAAAAAAAGGGCGTACCAACTCCAGTTCGTTGTTTTTCGATGGTTAATTCGCCACTAAATCACAATACACTTCAATTCAGCGTCAGGATATTCGGACGCTATACTAAAGGCATGGCGAGATTAAAGTTAGGTGATGAAGTTAATGTTCGAGGACCGTTTGGTGGTTTTGTGATTGATCAAGACCGTGACCTAGATATAGTCATGCTAGCAGGTGGAATCGGTATAACTCCGCTCGTTAGTATCATTCACTACGTCACTAATATTAAACTGCCAAACAAGATTAGTTTAATTTATAGCTGCAAGAGTCAAGACGATATTCCTTTTATAGAACAATTGAAAGATTTAGCGGCTATGAATCCAAATTTCAAACTAAATTTTGTAGTTAGTGAAGGGCCAATAGATAATTTAACTGGCTGTAGTGCCAGGAGCGGTCGAATTACGCCCGAAGTTATTGAGCAAATTAATGGCGAATCATATACGGGCAAGAAATTCTTCATTTGTGGACCTTCTGCCTTTATGGGTGCGATGGCAAAGAGCTTAAAGGAGAATGGTGTCAGTGCTGATAGTATTGTGACCGAAGCTTTTAACGGTGGACCGAATGGACAGCCAGGTAATATACATAGCTGGCCGTTTAATGTCTATCTATTTGGTGCAGCCGGAGTCGTCATGGCGAGCTTTGCAGTTTTGTTAAGCGATTTATTAGCTAGTCTACCGGCATCATCTCTAATCGGGACGTCAAGCATGGTCGATTCAAGTAATTCTACTAATAGTCGACAGAATGAGTTAGATAAACTAGTAAATGCCTTACCGACGATTAGCCCAACCGCACCCGTGACTGATGCAGCCACAACAACGTCCACTCCGTCAATAAACAACGTCACTACAAATACGCCCGTTATCAGTAAGCCAGTAGTAACACCAGCGCCCGCTCCTAAGTGCACGACTACACAGAGCGGAGTAACGACATGCGTTTAAGGGAATTATCACAAACTAAAATTGCCCTTGGTGGTAATGTCACTTTGTCGATTGTAACCGATGTTTCTACTGAAAAATCAGATCATCTGTTCTCGGATCTATGGCAGATGGTTTTTAAATTTGAACGTCAATTCAGTCGATTCATACCAATGAGCGAGTTATCTATATTTAACCGTACAACAGGTCTAAAAACACCGATTACATCAGAGTTTAGGGATATTCTTATTGCCGCAAAACAGCAGGGCCTAGATTTAAATGGACTTTATAATCCATTTGTTACTCCTGCTTTGCAACGAGCTGGTTATAAACAGTCAGCCCTACTCGGCCACGAAAAAGATGTTCAATTTGATTATAGTGATAGGCGAGTTGTACCGGTCGGACGCCTAGAGATTGGCAATGACTGGGCTAAAATACCTTATGGGACAGCTATAGACCTAGGCGGTTGCGGTAAGGGATATCTAGCGGATAAGCTTGGTAGCTTTCTTCGGGATCAGCCAGTAACGGGCTACTGGCTATCACTCGGAGGCGACATTGTCACTATGGGCACTGATAGCAATGGCAAACAAATAACACTAGGCATTCAAGACGCAATACAATTATTAGATTCGAAATACATGATTCATAGTCCGAACGAGCATTTTGCGGAGGCCACTTCAGGAACGTTCAGACGTCAAGGCCAAGATACTAGTAATTCGTGGCACCATATTATCGATCCGGCCACATCGCAGCCGGCTGATACTGATATTCGGTTAGCAACGGTTTGCGCTGGGACCGGCTTACTTGCGGATGTACTGGCATCATGCGCGATAATTTTAGGATCAAAAAAAGCACCTTCGTTTTTAAAAAAACACGGAGCCAGCTCGGCATTATTACAGTGTATTAACAACGATGGTGCGGCAATTGATATTTCATTCGGCCATTATATTAAAATTAAAAGTTCAAATATAATTGGGGAATTACAAAATGCGTAAAAAAATTATAATATTGTTGGTAGCTATCTCAATTATTATTTCTGTTCTAGTAATATACGAGACGACGTTTGCTCAGTCCGCAGTCAAGGCGGGCGACATTGTAGTTCAGACTATACCGGGGCCAACTTTAGCTCAAAAATTAGTCGAAAGGGCCCAAAATTCTTGGCCTTGGTATATCGTTCGCGGCTCGGGAATAGTGGCGGCTTTATCATTATTCGTTTTAATGTTATCTGGGGTTGGGCTAGTCACTGGTCATACCTTTAAATTCCTAGAGCCAATTATTGCCTGGGCTTCTCACCGGGCTCTCGGAATTGTATTTGGTATTTCGATAATGATTCACATGGTCGGATTATTGTTCGATCGTTTCGTGCCTTTCGGTATAATTAATCTTCTGGTTCCTTGGTCGTCGAGCTATAAGCCAGTTAATTTACTTGGCTTTAATCTGGGCTCGATTTATATATCGATTGGTGTTTTGGCGTTTTACGGCGTTGTTCTAATAGTCATTACGTCGTTGCTATTAAAGGATAAAAAACCACTTTTATGGAAGCTGACTCACTTATTGTCGTATTTGGTTATGGCCTTTGTTTTCATACACGCCCTGTACCTGGGAACTGATCTGGCTAGTGGCTTCTTACGATATCTATGGATTGGCATGGGTCTATTGATTGCGTGCGCTGGATTATATCGATTATGGAGAGCTAGGACTATATGAACGAAATCATGAAAATTGCACGACATCCATATAAATTTCGCTTAATGTGGACGGCTGTTTATTTGATAATATTTGCAGTAATAATATATATTGCCATCGCAGCCGCCAATGGCATTAGGACGCACACGCTGCCGAGCGGATCTGTCCAATTGACTGTCCCATATTCAAAGTATGTTGTCGGCGAAAAGATCACTTTTAGTATAAAAAATAATTATAATAGCTCTATTTCCGTCGTAAATAATTGCCCGAGTGAGCCTTTGGCCGTTTATCGTAGGGAAGGCGTAACGTGGGTCCGACAACACGCTCAGGCCTCAGAAGAAAGTTGCCCAGACGAACAACGACAAGTCAGTGTGCCAACGGGCGGTGTTGTTAATGGCAATTTTGCCGCTTGGCATAATCTATTTAGTGCGCCTGGTAAGTATCGAGTGGTAGCTTTTGTAGAATTTTATAACTCATTGCCTTATCAGGAATTTGAAGTGATTGCCCAGCCTAAAACATCATCAGAACTACAAACAATTAAAACCCAAACCCCAGGTGTGGTTACGCCGACAGTGAATTATCCTGCGACATCACCCGCTATTGAAAAGGAAGAAATTGACGACTAATATTATGGCGATACTTTTCGGTCCGCCTTACAACGTACTGAAAAATAGAGTAAAATAATATCTAGGAGGATTAAATATATGGTAGATACGAAAAAATCACTTTACCGGTTACCTAAACAAGGCAAAATTTTTGGGGTTTGCGCAGGGCTTGCGGACTTTTTTGATATGGATGTGACATTAATGCGCGTAATATTCGTAGTTCTGGCTTTTGTAAGTGCTGGAGCGATGGTATTGCTGTATATAATATTGGCTATTATCCTGCCTGTTTCTTATGCTATTGATGGTCAAGAGACTACTTATTCTAAAGCATCTATTTCAGGTGAAGATATGGGTGAAAAGGTTGGACAGCTTGGGCATGAGTTAAATGATAAGCGAGTCGTATCTGGTGCGCGCAACTACTTTGGACTAGGGCTTGTTATATTGGGCGTATGGTTGCTACTAGTGCAATTTGTACCGCAGCTATTTGATTTCCGATGGGATTTTGTGTGGCCAATACTGTTAATATTTGCTGGACTTCTAGTAATACTAAGGAGGGGCTATGGTAAATAGTAAAAAAGACGATTTAAATTCGATAAAATCAGATAAGCAGACTAAAGATAATGCATTAGTTGATGGTAACTGGCATCTCGGAAAGATTTTCTGGGGTTTATTTTTAGTTATTATCGGTGGCCTAGCGCTCGCTAGCAACTTCGGTATTGTTCAAGTAGACTTCTCAAATATATGGCGACTATGGCCATTGATGATTGTAGCTGCTGGACTCTCGGTCTTATCTTTACGCAGTGTTATTGGGCGAATAATTGTAATTATAGCCGGTTTATTGACTTTAGCTGCTGTCGTTTGGGTGGTTATGGGTAATTTTTCAACAACTTTTCCAGTTCATGCCTACGATTTAACTGTTAAAAAAATTTCTGATAAAGTTAAACAAGTAGAGTTTAGCGTTAAGGCCGGCGCAAGTGATCTTAGAATTGGTAGTGTGGAACAAAATTCGCTCGCTAAATCAAAACTAGAGAGTAACGCATCGACTGTATCCGAGACTTCAGATATAGTTGGCGATACTCAATTGGCGAATCTTTCAATGGATATGCGAAAAAATAATAATTGGTTTATCGGTGATATAAGTAACACTTGGACTATTAATTTAAATCGCAGTCTACCTTTGAGGTTGAATGTTGATACCGGCGCCTCTAACACGGATATAGATATGTCAGCCGCTCAACTACGTACCTTGAATATAAAAGCAGGGGCAAGCAGTCTAGTTGTAAAGATTGGCGATCGTGAAGACAACGTTGACGTTAGTATTGAATCTGGCGTTAGCTCTGTTGATCTAAAGGTACCTAGCGGTGTTGGCGTGCAGGTTCGGCTAGATAACGGCTTAACCGACAATCATCTATCTGATCTAGTTAAGGTTAGCGAAAATCTATACGAGTCAGCCGGCTATAATCAGTCAGCCAAGAAGATTAATGTCAATACCAAGATTGGTGTGTCTACATTCAAACTTGTGAGATATTAATTAAGTAAATTTAATTATTATTTCTAAGACGATAATTAAAGCGATTGAGGCAAATAAAACAATGTCGGCCTTATTAGCTATCATGCGGCTGAGGGTCTTTTGAATATTATTGTTTAGCTTTATATCCTTGTAGCTTAATCTAAGCAACGCATCGCTAGCTACTAATACGCCCCCGTAGCAGAATATGCAATAGATGCACATGCTGCCTATTATGAAAATGCTTTGCCATAAATACCAAAACCCAAAGCCAACAAAGAACAATGCCATGGCCAGAAATACGAGCCGTAATTTGCTATTTATGGTTCCGCCAGTCCAGCCGACAATTCCGGCGGTCATCATAACAACGAAAAAGATGATGCACATTAGAGAGTTCGGGAATCCAAACACAGAACTTTGCCAGGAATTAAGGATGTTTGTGCAACTGAAGACTGCATTTATATTACAAACCAATATTGACTCTGGGTTTTTAAGTAATGTTAGTTTCTCGATTGTCTGCAAGAAGGAAGCTAGAAAACCGATGGCCGAAGCGACTGTCAAGGTTGTAAATAATATTCTTTGCTTGGTAGGCTGCTGTTTCATGATAGATATATTTAATCCTGTTTAATGGTTGTTATATAAATCTTGGCAAATTTTGTACAAAGTTTTTGCGGACTGCTTCCAAGTAAATTTTTCGGCCTGTTTATGACCCTCATCTACTAGGCTCTGTAAAAACTTCGGATCTTGTAATTTTGATACCTGATCAGCAAATTGTTTAGGTGAATTGAAGTCGAAAAATAGCGCACCATCACCTGCGACTTCATGAAATATCGTCATATCGCTGCAAACTACTGGCGTCCCAATTGTTTGAGCTTCGATTATTGGCAAACCAAAGCCTTCTTCTTTTGAGGCGGAGGCTAGACAGTAGGCGCTTTGTAGTAATTTAATGTATTCTTCATCGCTAACGCCGTTATGGAAAACCACTTTGACGCCTGGTTCGATAAGTTTCTTTAATTCTTGCATTCGGTCATCCATACACTTGCTTAGTAGATGCAAAGTGAAGTCCTTAGGTAAAAAAGCCATACCCTTTATCAAGACCTCTACATTTTTGTATGGCATGAATGAGCCCATGTAAATAATATTATTTGTTTTTTCTTTGCCGCGTTGCATCTGAGATTGCTCGAGGCTAGGTGCATTATATATAACAACTATTTCGCGTTTTGTAAGCTTGAGATCCGAGATGGAGTTCTTGGAATAGTTGCTAACCGTGGCTACCTTGTCGGCATTATTAAGTAGAAGCCTCTGAGGCCACTTAGCCATATGGAATAAACGCCAGACTATTCTTTGTGATAACGAAAGAAAAGTTGGGGCTTTGGGGTGGAGGTAGAAAATCGTATCATGTAGCGTAACGATAAGCTTATATTTTCGTCCAAGGGTCCCGATTATCTGGAAGGGACTAACGACGACGTCGGCGCCGAGGTGATTCAATTTGTACGCGATAAACAACTCTTTAATAGACAAAGGCTCATTAACCAATAGATAGGGTATATTGCTGGGGAGCATTTTAAGTTGGCGTAGGTCTTTGATTAGGATTGTAATAGGAATATTATTTTCCTTAAAACCCTCAATTATTCCGGCACCATAGCGGCTGATCCCGTCATGAAAATCTGTTCGCGTCCATCTTGCGTCGTAGTATATATTCATATTTGTAATTGTATCATGAGGTATCGCTTGTGTTAATCTATATACATGAACCAAGAATTAATTATCCGTATTGCGGCAGATGGAGCGATGATACCAATCGTGTTAATTGGCGCTTATGCCTTAGTATTTAAGGTTCCCAAGGATAAAAGGCTGCAGGCGTATTCGCGAGTCCTGATGGCGGGTTTAACGACATACTTATTGGCGAAAATTATTGGATCAATATATCAACCAGCTGGGTTACGTCCGTTTGAATTAATAGGTTCGGCCGCTGGTGCCTCATTTTTAAACAATCCAGGCTTTCCGTCTGACCACACGCTGTTTGCCACCGCCATCACTTGCGCGGTTTGGTTTGAAACTAAGCAGAGAGTGATTACAGCCATACTCGTGGCCCTTGTTGCGACGGTTTGTATCGGCAGGGTCTTGGCTCTCGTCCATACGCCCGCTGACGTAATAGGCGGCGTGGTGATAGCTCTGGTCGGTTCACTCTGGTATTTAAACGCCAAAGTAAAAAATTAGATTTCACCTAGTTTTGCTAACAATGCGAAAATGATGTATAATACAGTTAATTATACGGAGGCCCGTCGTGGCAAAGATTATCGAGAGTAATATAGAATCACGAACAGTTAATAGCTATTATTCTATATGGCAAATTGTCTTAATCGGAGCGGTACTCGGATTTTTGTTCTGGGGCTTAACATCGCTAATCGGTCGTTTCACAAACTCGGCCAATATACCTGGCGATGTTGCCACGATACTAGTCGCTGCCACTGGAATTATCATAATGGTAAGACTATTTATGGTGCGGCCATTAATCATAACTATAGCCACCGCTGCGTCATTATGGGGATTGGCTCAATGGAGTAACGGTCTGCCCTGGTGGGAGATTATTGCTTGGGACATATTATTATACGGTCTGGCTTATACTCTATTTTCGTGGATATCACGCTATTCGCGTATCGTTCCAGTCATGGTTGTTGTTATTTCAATTGTCGTCATCCTGCGTATAGCCACAACCTTATAGTGTTATACTATTTTGTATGAACCAAGCAATTCTTTTAGTCATACTAGGTGCGGTAATTGTCGGCTTTGGTGTGGCGATGTATATATTAAATCAACGTTTACGGGAACTTAAAAACTCCAGTGCTGTTGAGCTGCTAAAAAGTGATGTTACTGAACTTTCTAGGGGCATTAATAATTTGCAGCAAACCGTAGGCGACAAACTCGAACGTAACAATATGACTATGCAGACATCGATGCAAAAGCAGCTTAGTGAGAGTGCCAAACTAGTCTCCGACGTCACCCAGAGGTTAGCTAAACTAGATGAGACTAATCGTCGCGTAGTTGACGTTGCTGACGAGCTAAAGACGTTACAGAATGTCCTGCAGAACCCGAAGCAGCGCGGTGTCTTTGGGGAGTATTACCTGGAATCAGTCTTGGACAATATTCTTCCCTCTAAGAATTATCAGATGCAGTATAAATTTAAGGACGGCGAGATTGTTGATGCGGTTGTCTTTCTGGACAAAGGCCAAATTTTATCAATTGACAGTAAATTCAGTCTTGAAAACTATAATCGAATGGTAGGTGAGGATAAAAAACCTGAACGTGAGAAATTATTAGCAAAAGTTCGAACTGACCTCAAGAACCGAATTGATGAGACGAGTAAATATATCCGTCCAAGTGAAAGGACTATGGATTTTGCATTCATGTTTATTCCTAGCGAGTCATTGTATTATGATCTGTTGATTGGTGACGTCGGTACCGGATCGAGTGCGCGCGATTTAATTGAGTATGCCTTTCGTGATAAGAAAGTGATTATAGTGAGTCCAACTAGTTTCATGGCCTACCTACAGACTGTACTGCAGGGCCTGCGCAGCTTGCAGATTGAAGAGCAAGCAAAAGACATCCAAATACGTGTTGGCAAGCTTGGACAGCATATAGGCAAGTTTGATGAGTATATGCAGAAATTAGGCAGGTCATTAGGTCAAACAGTCGGTCATTATAATGGCGCCCACAAGGAATTAGGCAAAATCGATAAAGATGTCATCAAAATTGCCGGTACCGATCCTGGCGTTGACCCTTTGTTGTTAGACAAACCACGAACCGACGAATAGATTGGTCCTGCAATTGAAAACGACAACGTCAGTGTAGATAACGAAGATTTCTTGATGCTGACCCAGGACTTATCTCCCCGGAAAAGTAATCTATACATGAATATCGCCAAGAAATATGGTCACAATTATATAGTCATATTCGCTCAGGTTAAGTAGTATAAAAATAATCCCCGCATAGTTGCGGGGATTATTCGTTTTAGAGTGATGCTACTCTGCTATTAACAGTTTTCACATTCACAATCATCATTGTGCTGGCTGTGCAAGAAGTCTTGCAATACAAATCCGATAACGCCACCAATTGCTGGAGCTAGGATGTAGATAGACAATGGCCATAGGTTCCATGACAATCCATTTGAAGCAAATGCGATTGCTGGGTTAAGGAAGGTTAGGCTGACACCTGATGCAGTCAACAGAACCGTAGTTAGTGACATTGAGATGTATAGTGCTGCCAAGATAGCAAAACCTGCAGAAAAAGCTGCAACGGTTTTATTGTGCTTTGCACGGATTGCTGTAGCAACGCCTAGGGCTAGGATGCCGGTACCGAATAGTTCAGCAAAGAACAAGTACCATTCTTTTCCGCTGACTACTTCTGCGGCGTGGAATAGTGAAGGTGCTGCAGCGGATGCTAGTTGAGCAGTAGCTGCTTCGCTACCCTTTAGGAACGTATTTAGTACTAGATAAGCGATAGCTGCACCTAATAGCTGAGCTACGATGAAGCCTAATGCATGTACCCAGTTCATTTTGCGTGTAACCCAAGCGCCGATAGTGACAGCAGGGTTAAGGTGTGCGCCAGATACACCACCAACGACAAAGACGATGCCGACTAGGGCAAAGGCGACGAATAGTGGGTTACCTTGCATCTCGATGAATGCTGCAGTAAGTAGGAATGCTCCGATAAACTCAGCTACAAGTGAGCCGATAAGGGGCCATTTTTTCAAAGTTTTATTAACTGATTTATAGATGGCTTTCATAGATCCGTTTGCTGAAGTTGATTTAGTTTCAGACTTTACTACTGTCGATTTCTTGGTCGACGTAATGGCTGCTTTGGTTGCCATAAATTCTTTCCTCCGTTAGTGAAATATAAACATAGTATATCACAATATAAATGAAATAAGCACGAGTGCTATACTGGAGAATATGGCACTATTTATTAAGCAAAATGACGAACGGTCAGAACTTCAAAAGCAACTAGCAGCTGAATTGCAGCGTCGCGTCAAAGAAACCTCAAGGTTAGCTGATCGACCAGATGGTGTTGATGACTCTCAGTATATTAAGGGTACAAAAGCTACGACAAGCCTAGCTTGGGTATGGGCGATTATCATTGTTATTGCCGCCGGAGTCATTATATGGTTGACGGTGCTCAGTATGGCACGTTAAGATTAAGTAGACATTTATGCAAAATATTGAAGATATATGCAAAGACCTTTTGGCGCGGATAGCTTTAAGCGATAATCCACGTGATCTATTAAAGGTTCCAGAACTAAAACAATTATACGGTGCAATCAAGACCATGCCGCCCGAAGAACGTGGCGATTATGGCAAGCAAGTCAATGAACTGCGGACTACGTTAGATTCGGCAATCGTTAAACGAGAATCTGATCTTGAAAATGCAACAGTTGAACCATTAGATATAACTGCTCCATGGGATATCAACAGCCAGCCGCTTGGCCTACTACCTACGGAGACCGGCGCGCAGCATCCGTTGACTCTGGAACTTGAAAATGTGATTGATATATTTACTCGTATGGGGTTTGATGCGGTTGAGTCTAGGCAAATCGATGATGACGAGCATATGTTCGGTACATTAAATTTTCCCGAAAATCATCCAGCTCGTGATGGGTATGACACATTTCGCACCGAAGAGGGATTTATTCCACCAGCGCACACCTCAACTATGCAAAATCGAATATTAAAAGCCGGCAAATCAAAATTGGAAGCTGGTGGTCAGATTGCCGCTGTTAGTTATGGTCGTGTTTTTAGAAACGAAGATGTTGATGCTACGCACGAGCATACTTTTTATCAATGTGAGGGCGTATTCGTCAGTCGTGATGCGACACTTGGTCAGATGCTAGGTACATTGCGCAGTTTTTTTGAAACTTATTATGGACAAAAACTTGAAGTCAAAACTCAACCTGGCTATTTTCCATTCACAGAGCCTAGTTTGGAATTTTTGATTGAAAAGCCAGAAGCACTCGGCGGTAAGGCGGAGGAATGGCTCGAAATGTTAGGCTGCGGCATGATACACCCTAACGTCTTGGCTGCGGCTGACATTGACCCAAATGTTTATCGAGGCTTTGCTTGGGGCGGTGGAATTGAGCGCCTGGTAATGCTGAAATATGGTATCGAGGATCTTCGTCATTTTGAGTCCGGTAAATTAAAATTCTTGAGGAAATTTGCATGATTGTTTCTTTAAACTGGATCAAGAAATATATCGATATTAATTTACCGATTGAGAAATTAGTTACTTTAATAGGCGCACGTTTGGTTGAGATTGAATCAGTTACCGATTTGAGTGCCAAATATAAGGACGCACTAGTTGTAAAAGTTGTTGAATCTAGCCAATTGGAAGGTTCCGATCATCTTAATGTAGTTAAAATTGACGATGGGGGCACATTGGCAAATGTTGAGCGAGATCAAAATGGTTTAGTTCAGGTAGTGTGCGGAGCTCCGAACATTAGCGCTGGACAGTTGGTCGTGTGGCTTCCACCAGAATCGATTGTACCGAATACCTATGGGCAGCCCGAGCCTTTTGTGCTTGGCAAGCGTGAATTACGCGGCGTGATGAGCAATGGCATGATTGCCAGTGCTCGTGAACTAGATTTATTTGACGAACATGAAGGAATTTTAGTCCTCGACAAGGACATACTACCCGGAAAATCATTCGCCGAAAGCTACGAGCTCAATGATCATCTGTTGGATATCGAAAATAAATCTCTCACACATCGCCCTGATTGTTTTAGCGTTGTTGGCTTTGCTCGTGAAGTGGCCGCGATTTCCGGTAAAACATTTCGCACGCCGGAGTGGTTAATGAATATTTCACCAGATTTTAATTATAATCAGCCCGACGGAGTTTCTTTGGATGTTACGATTGACGATGCTGAACTTTCCGCTCGCTATCAGGCGATTGTAATGTCGGTTGCTGACGGCAGCGGTCAGTCACCGCTTCAGGTCCAGACTTATCTTTCTCGACTTGGTGTACGACCAATCAATGCGGTTGTAGACGTAACTAATTACCTGATGATGTTAACTGGTCAGCCTTTGCATGCTTTCGATTACGATAAACTTGTCTCAGTCGCCGGCGGTAAAGCTGATATTCATGTTCGTAGCGCCAAAGATAATGAATCTTTAGAACTTCTCGATGGTCGAACTATCGAGCTTTCCGAGGATGACATTGTGATTGCCGCCGGTGACACGGCCATTGGCCTGGCCGGAGCAATGGGCGGTGCAAACACAGCGATTGATAATAATACCAAAAATATCGTTATTGAAAGCGCGACGTTTAACTTATATAAACTACGTGCCACTCAAATGCGCCATGGTATTTTTAGTGAAGCTATTACACGATTCACGAAAGGCCAGCCAGCTAGCTTAACGGCTTCAGTCTTATCTAATGCGATCGTCCTGATGGGTGACTGGGCTGGTGCAAGACAAATCAGCGCTTTGGCTGAAACTTATCCTAATGTTCAAGAAAGTTCGGTACTTGAGTTCACGGCCGAGTCAATAAATAATATCCTCGGTAGTGCATATAACGATAATGATATCGCCTCTAAGCTTAGGGGTGTGGAATTTGAAGTTGATCAGCTTGATCAGGGAAGTCTACGCGTCACTGCGCCATATTGGCGAGCCGATATTTACATAGTCGAAGACGTCGCTGAAGAAATTGGTCGTTTAAACGGTTTTGATAATATCGTGCCAACGCTAGCGACTCGTGAATTTACTGCCGTGAAGCCAGATGATTTTGATATAATGCGCAGTCGAGTTAGAAAAGTTTTGGCTCGGGCTGGTGCCAACGAGGTTCTAACATACAGTTTTGTGCATGGTGATCTTATGCAAAAAGTCGGTCAGGACGTCAAAAATTCTTATCGTATTATTAATTCAATTAGTCCCAATCTACAATATTACCGCCAGTCTCTAACTCCAAGCTTACTAGATTTGATTCATCCAAACATTAAACAGGGCTACGATAGTTTTGCTGTCTTTGAGCTAAATAAGACGCACTCAAAACAGGATGGGCTTACTGATGAAAAAGTTCCAATTGAATCTGACTCGATAGCCTTAGTGGTGTCGAATAAGAACAAAATATCAGGAGCATCATATTATCAGGCCAGGCGAATGCTTGATTATCTATGTGATTCGCTTGGACTAAAGGTCAGCTACGTCGCAATTGATCAAGATGCAGACAATCTTGTTGCGGCGCCATTTGAATGTCGTCGTAGTGCTCATTTAGTTGAGAAAACTACAGGTTTAGCTATTGGAATTGTTGGTGAATATAAAAAATCAGTCGTTAGGGGATTTAAATTACCTGAGTCTAGTGCTGGCTTTGAGCTTAACACCCGTGCTATGTTCAACGCAGTCCAGAGTCTCGACAGTAGTTACACTCCAGTCAGTCGATACCCGTCATCGGAACGCGATATTTGCTTTAGTGTCGATGAGTCTATTTCGTATAGTCAAATTATCGCTGCGGCCGAAGGTGCGCTTGAGTCTATAACGTTAGAGTCTATTCTGAGCTCAGTTGATATTTATCAATCATTAGGCGCTAAAACCAAAAATATTACGATTCGCGTCAAGTTAACTTCATATAGCCATACGCTTACTGGTGACGAAGTTTCATCGGCAATCGACTCACTAGCTGAATTGGTTGTCGCCGAGACGCACGCTTCTGTTATATAGGCTTAGTGTGTGGAGCTGTGAATGTTTGTTTGCTATAATAGATTGAATTGATGTTAACGTCCGAGGGGGATAAAATTTTATGGCGACACCGAAATCGCAACGAATTGGTATTTGGATAATTGCAATAGTATTGATGATTGGAACCCTGGGTTCATTTCTAGCTATGATAATCGGTACTCAAAATCAGACTTCAGATAACGCAAACATACAAAAGGAGATTAGTGCTTATCAACTGGCATCCTCTTCGCAAACAAAAAGTTTGTCCGATAAATATTATAGTGAGTTTAATAAGTATGCCACTATTCCGGCGGCTTTTGAAGCTGACGGTATAAAAACTCTGTCTAAAAAAGACTTGAAGGTTGGTGATGGCGCAGAAATCACATCTTCGACTTCGTACAATGCCTATTATCTCGGATGGAACCCTAAAGGATTTGTCTTTGATCAATCAATAAAAAATGGCGCATTAATTGCGCCTCTTGCCGGTGGCAACATGATAACCGGATGGAATGAGGGAGTAATCGGTATGAAGCTTGGTGGAATTCGCGAACTTACGATTCCTTCAGATAAAGCTTACGGCGCTACAGGTTCAGGTGATAATATTCCACCCAATACGCCACTTAAATTTATCGTTATGGCCATTCCAAAAGTTGCAGATATACCTATGTCGGCTGCACTTTTAGAATACGTACAGTCTCAACAGAGCGCCTCGTAGTCTGACTAATAGAAAAGGAAGGTTTTATATAATGAGCAATAAAGTTCAAGATTTGATTATCATTGGTGCTGGCCCTAGTGCTTTGACCGCTGCCGTCTATACGACACGTGAAGATATTAGCACCTTATTGTACGAAAAGGCGACTATCGGTGGCCTGGCGGCTATAACTGATAAAGTCGATAACTATCCAGGCTTTCCGGAAGGTATTGAGGGCTTCAAGCTAGCTGAGCAATTGGAAAAACAAGCTAAGCGATTCGGTGCTATCATTGAATTTGGTACTGTTACTGCGATTCGCGATGAAGGTTCCTTAAAAGTCGTGACAGTCGATGGTGAAGAGGTTATGGCAAAAGCGTTATTAATTTCAACCGGTAGTGACTACGGCAAGATAAATGTTCCCGGAGAGTCTGAATATTATGGCAAGGGCGTTCACTATTGTGCGACATGTGACGGTGCTTTCTATAAGGGCAAACGTTTAGTCGTAGTTGGCGGTGGGAACTCCGCCGTTCAGGAAGCTATATTCTTGACACGTTTCGCTGATCATATTGACCTGTTAGTTAGAAGTAGCGTTAAGGCAAGTGATGTTTTGCAGCGCAAACTAAAAAAAACTGTTGATGAGGGCAAGATTACGGTACACCTTGAAACCTCTACAGACGAAATCGGTGCAATCGGTGGCCGCGTAACCCACACGCATATTACGAAAAAAGGTGTATCTAGCGAAATTGATAACGACGGAGTATTTATATTCGCCGGGCTAAAGCCAAATACGAAGTTTTTAGCTGGTAGCGGTATTGAATTGGATGATGTTGGATTTATAAATACAGATTCCAAGTTGCAAACTAACATTCCCGGCATTTTTGCTAGCGGTGACGTTCGCAGCGGTGCTACGATGCAGATTGCCTGTGCCGTCGGCGAAGGAGCTACAGCCGCACATAGTATTCGTGAATACTTACACAGCCTCTAGGGGTTTCCCTCTGGCGTGGCGTGATATAATACAACCAATAAATATACAAAATTCAAGGAGATAATAGCAATGGCAGATTTTAACAAAATACTTACACCAGGCGACGTCGATGGCGGAATCGTCAATGTAGTCGTAGAGATCCCCGCAGGCAGTAACAACAAGATTGAATGGAATCGTGAAAAAGCAGTTTTCCAACTTGATCGTGTTGAACCAACTATTTTCGCCAAGCCAACTAACTACGGTTTTATTCCGCAGACGCTTGACGAAGACGGAGATGAATTAGACGCTCTTATTATTACCGATGAACCATTGCCAACTGGAATATTCCTGGAAGCCAAAATCATTGGCGTTATGAAATTTGAGGATGATGGTGAAGTTGACGACAAAATCGTTGTCGTTCCGGCCGATGATCGTTGTAACGGCAACGCTATCAATTCTTGCTCAGATCTTCCAAAGCAAAAAATTGACCAAATCACTCATCACTTCACACACTATAAGGATCTGAAAAAACCAAATAGCACGATCGTCAAAGAATGGGGTGACGTTGCTGAAGCTAAAAAAATTATTAATGAGTCAATTGAACGCTGGAATAATCAGTAAAATTAGTCCTCTTTTTTCATCATAATCACAATCGCAAAACGACCGTCACTAGAGCGGTTGCCTTTGAGGAATTCGCTGTGGGAAAAATATTCGACATTACTTGACGTGTCTGCCGTGTTATCGTTGATATTTTTTAGTATCACACCTGCAGACAACAGCTGTTCGTGAGCTATACTTTTTAATGAACGATTTGATAATGAGAAAACGGGATATGATTCAACGCCCGGAGCTGGAGTCAGCCAAACTAGTAACTCACTTGGATCGGCGTTAAAGTTGTCAACAAGGTGCCTGATAGACTTGTAGCCACCATTTTGCTCTAGGTTTTGCCTGCCTAGGTGAGTCATCATTATTGTGTTATTGATTGGGTCAAATATTGCCGCACCGATACAGTCCGCGATAGGTAAGAACAATGCATGATCTAGGTCTTTGGTAATTAACGCATCCGAGCTAAAGGTTTCCACGTCAATCATTCCGTCACCTAATTTATTTCTACTAACTTCGATGTACCGGCAATAATCGTCCGTATCGTAGACCGTACTGACCTTGGTTGTCCTTAAGATGTCAATGTCATTCTTATCAAGAAAAGACTTACGATTGTTAATCACGTCTGGGTTTAATTTATCATCGCGAATTAGCATATTGCCATCATTTACCTTTGATATCGCGACTATAATACTCATTTCTTGACTTTCTTTCGACGAATTATATTTGCGGCCCCTGTGATAAGGTCGACTACGTTAGATTGCCTTAGCTGACTATTCAGTCTGTTACGGGCATGGGTTGTTGTAACCAATTGGCGCCAGGCGTATTTTGGCCTAGATAGTTTATTGGTAACAATTTCGATAATATCACCATTTTTTAACGGTTTATCGAATGGATGGATTCTACTGTTTACTTTAAAGCTATAAGCGTGTTTTGCTATATCACTATGTACTAAATAGGCAAAATCGAGCGGTAATGCGTTTTCTGGCAGGTCGTATATGTCGCCCTTTGGAGAGTGTACAAATATTCGATCTTTAAAAATGTCGATATTGAATTGATCTGAAGTGATAGACTCTTCGTTCTTGAGCTTTAATGCAACCTCTTGCAGTTGAGTGATCCAAGACATACTATCAGGTAGTGATGAAACGTTTTTCTTTTCGGTATAATTCTTGGATGACTTTTGTTCATGGTAGTGGAAACTGGCAGCAAGTCCGCGCTCACCGTACTCATGCATCTTTTTTGTACGGATTTGAAATTCTACAATTTGTTCATTAGGAGTAATCACGGTTGTATGTAGGCTCTGGTAGCCATTAGGTTTCGGCGTAGCGATGTAATCCTTGATACGGCTTATCATTGGCTTGTACAGACTATGCAGAATTCCTAGGACTCGATAACAATCTTCTTTAGTTTCAACAACAATCCTTAAAGCCATCAGATCATAAATATCATCTATGTTACCGTTTACTTTTGCTAACTTCTTATGAAGGCTATATATGCTTTTTACGCGTCCGTTTATCTCGACATTTAACTTTTGCTCTTTTAGGGCAATATCAACTTCGGCACGTATTTTACCGAGCTTTCGAGTGCTCTTACCTAGGCGTTTTTTTATTAAGATCTTTAATCTATTAAATTCAATCGGATCCAGATAACTAAAAGCAAGCTCTTCAATTTGCATTCGGACGTGCCCCATACCAAGTCGGTCAGCCATGGGGCTAAAAACCTCAAGTGATTCACGAGCGTTTTTTATCTGTTTTTCGATAGGTAGATATTGAAGTGTTGAAAGGTTATGCAGTCTATCGGCTAGCTTGATAATGATGACGCGTACGTCTTGGCCAACTGCAATCAGCAATTTGGATAAATTATCTTTTGTTTTCGGCAAATAATCTTGCATGTCTTTCATGTCGGATCTGGCTTGAGAAACTTTTGTTACGCCATCAACAAGTTGCGCGACATCAGGGCCAAATTTTTCGCTAATTTGTTCTAGACTCGCGTTCGTGTCTTCGACAGTATCGTGTAACACGCCGGCTATAACACTATCTATATCCATTCCCCATGAGATTAAAGTGTCCGATACGGTGATGGGATGCGTAATGTAAGGTTCGCCACTTGCGCGCTTTTGATTGATATGGGCCAGGGTAGAGAAGTCTACTGCCTGCTCGAGCCTCGATAGTTGATATTCATCGTAATACGGCCTGGCATGGTCTATCAATTCACCTTTGTTCATACACTTATTATACTGTATGTTATTCGAAACCAATCACTGGCGCAAATGCTTGCATATTTAACCCTATAGCGCTTATACTTTTATTATGAAGATATTTCTTGGTAGCGACCACATGGGCTTTAGATTGAAAGAAAAAGTTTTTGCATATTTAGCAAAACATGGCTATGAAGTCGTTGATGTGGGTGGTCAGACACTCGATCCGAATGATGACTTTCCGGAGTTTGCTCAGGCTGCCGCTCTGCAGGTTATTGGTAGCACCGATAAGGATCCGCGTGGAATTTTGCTATGTGGTGGTGGACAAGGCATGGCAATGGCCGCTAATCGTTTTCACGGTATTCGTGCAAGTGTTATATGGGACGCCTTTGAGGCAAAGATGACGCGTAACGATAATGACAGTAATATATTGTGTTTACCATCACGCGTCCTTGAAGACGATAATCATGCCTGGGAAGGAATTCTTGAAACCTGGCTCAATACGCCCTTTGCCGCCGCCGTTCGCTTTAAGCGTCGAAACGCTCAGATTGATGGGTTGTAGATGAGCATAATCGCACCATGTCTAACGGTTGAGACAGACGAACAATACAAGGCTACCATAGAGAGGTATAAGCCGTTTGCCCAACGCGTTCAAATCGATATAAGTGATGGTGAATTCGCACCTGTATTTTTGGTTGGTCCAGAAAAATTATGGTGGCCTAAAGAATGGATTATCGATATCCACGCAATGGTGTCGCATCCAGCAGATTACGTCGATAAATTAATTGCGCTCAAGCCGCACTTGATTATATTTCACGCTGAGACTGATGTCGATTTATTGCCAATTTTTGCCAAAGTTAAGAAATATGGCATCAAGACTGGGCTGGCTCTGCTTAAAACTACAGTGCCGGAAACAGTAGCGGATATCATTAGGGCTGTCGATCACGTATTGGTTTTTTCCGGCGATTTAGGCCACTATGGCGGAACTGCCAGTTTGATGCAGCTTGAGAAAGTCCGCCTAATTAGGGGTATAAATCCGAACATAGAAATCGGCTGGGATGGCGGCGTAAGCGTCGAAAACGCCTTTACGCTAACTCAGGGCGGAGTTGACGTTCTTAACGCCGGTGGAGCGCTCGCAAAAGCTGATGATCCCGCCAGTGTTTATGCTACAATGATAAAAGAAATCAATAAACAAGGGATAATTTAGTTGCATGGGCGGGCACTTAACAATAGCGGAGTTGCAGCGCAAGGCGAACGATTTGCGTCAAGACGTTATTCGTATGCTGGCCGCCGCCGGTAGTGGTCATACGGCCGGGTCTTTGGACCTTGCTGACATACTGGCTGCCTTATACTTTGAAATTCTTAATATTGACCCCAAAAATCCAGAATGGCCTGAGCGAGATATATTCCTACTCAGCAATGGTCACACCGTGCCTATACAGTATGCCGCTATGGCTGAAGCAGGCTTTTTCGACAAGGAAGAACTATCGACTTTACGAAAATTAGGTAGTCGGTTGCAGGGCCATCCCGAAAGGTGCAGATTGCCGGGGCTAGAAAATACCAGTGGTCCGCTTGGTAGCGGCTTATCGCAGGCTGCGGGATATGCTTATTCTCTGCAATATCTTGACAATAATAGACACCGCTTTGTCTATACTATAATGGGCGACGGTGAACTGGATGAAGGTAATGTATGGGAAGCCGCTATGTTTGCTGGAAAATACAAATTATCGCAACTGATAGCTTTTATTGATCGTAATAATATTCAAATTGACGGTAGTACAGAAGAGGTTATGCCGCTAGAAGACCTGCGTGGTAAATGGGAATCATTTGGTTGGCATGTTATCGAAATTGATGGGCACAACATCCAAAGCATTATTGACGCGGTTAATATGGCTAAGGCTATCAGTAACAAACCTTGCATTATTATCGCTTTTACGATTCCAGGTAAGGGCGTCGATTTTATGGAATATGACTATAAGTGGCACGGTGTTGCTCCAAGTAAAGAACAAGCGGATAATGCTATAAAAAAGTTGAGTATTCGGAATAAGGATAACGTTTTATCGGAAGTCAAATTATGAGTCAATATTTTTTAAATCCAAATTTATTTAACACCGATGTTGAGCAAGAGCCGATTCGGGCTGGATTTGGACGTGGGCTGAAGGCCGCCGCTGAGGTAAATGAGAAAATTGTGGCTTTATGCGCCGATTTAACAGACAGTACTCAAATCGGACTTTTTCGAGAAGCTTTTCCTGCTAGATTTATCGAAACTGGTATCGCTGAGCAGAATTTAGTATCCGTTGCTAGCGGATTAGCGCTTGCCGGCAAGATTCCATTCGCAAGTAGCTACGCTGCTTTTAACCCAGGCCGTAATTGGGAGCAAATTCGCACTACGATTGCCCTAAACGATCAGCCCGTTAAAATTGTTGGCTCGCACGCCGGTGTCAGCGTTGGTCCAGACGGGGCATCGCATCAGATGTTGGAAGATATTGCCTTAATGCGAGTCTTACCGAACATGATAGTTGTCGTACCTGGCGACAGCCTCGAGGCTGAAAAAGCTACTAGGGCTATTGCCGAAAACGGTAAGCCTAGTTATATTCGCCTTGCTCGTGAAAAAACTCCAATTATCAGTACAGACCAGTCACCTTTTGAAGTTGGCAGGGCATACGTACTTCGTGAAGGCGGGGACATTAGTTTAATGGGTACAGGCGCAATGACCTATCAGTTGTTGGTGGCTGCTAATATATTGTCCGAAAAGGGAATAAGCGCCGAAGTCGTACATGTTCCAACAGTTAAACCACTCGATAGCGAGACCATTATCGCTAGCGCTAGACATACCGGCCGCGTGCTGACTGCCGAGGAGGCTCAGATTGCTGGTGGTTTTGGCGGTGCAGTCGCTGAACTTTTGAGCGAACATTTACCAACACCATTGCTGCGCATCGGCATGCAGGATCGTTTTGGTGAAAGCGGAGCCCCACTTGAATTGTTTGATTATTTTGGACTAACGGGTGATAATATCGCGCAAAGGGCTGAGGAATTCGTGCATACAAAATCGCAATATCATCGTGAATACTGAAAGGTATAATATAACTATGGCACTAACATTAGAACAAATTAGAGACAATAACACCAAAGCTAGGCAGCTAATGCAGAGGACTCGCGAGCAACATTTTGCAGTCGGGGCATTTAATATCGATAACCAAGAAACATTAGTTGCTATTGCGAAAGCAGCACAAAAACTTAACTCTCCTGTAATGGTTGAACTAAGTAAGAACGAAGTTCTATCTATGGGACTCGAGAATATTCGCGACATGGTCGATAATTACAAAGAAGAATACGGTATTGAGATGTATATAAATCTTGACCACAGTCCAACTGTCGATGATTGCAAAAAAGCCATTGATGCCGGCTATGAGTTTATACATATAGACATTAGCCAGGGTAATCATGACGCGACTGACGAAGAAATTATCGAGGGCACTAAAGAAGTTGTTGAATATGCTAAATACACCGGGGCAATCGTTGAAGGTGAGCCTCATTATTTCGGCGGTTCATCTGATGTTTTCACTGAGGACATTAATTATGATGAGATTAAAAAAACTTTTAGTACACCAGATGGTGCAAAAGCATTTATCGAGGCTACTGGCATTGATACCTTTGCAGCTGCCATCGGTAACCTGCATGGTAAGTATCCGGTTCCCAAGATTTTAGATCTTGAACTATTACAAAGAATCCGCGATGCAGTTAGTCCGGATGCGTTTATCAGTTTGCACGGCGGCAGCGATACACCACTTAATTATTTTGAGGAAGCTGCCAGGATTGGCGTTAGTAAGATAAATGTGAATACTGATTTAAGGTTTGCCTTTCGCACAACGCTCGATAAAGTTCTAGAAGATAATCCGGATCAGTATGCTGTAGTCAAATTGATGCCTCAAGTTGATGCTGCCGTTCAGGCTGTGGTCGAAGAAAAAATCAGTGCCTTTAACAGCTCGGGTAAGGCTGTTATTTAGTGGTAAAGATACTAACAATTGGGGCAGCTGTTCAAGATGTATTTATGAGCCACAGCCCTGAGTTAAAACCAGTTTCCGACAAAACGGCCGATGAGCTTTTCATTAAGATAGAACTTGGTTCAAAAAATGATGTTAATAATATCAATTTTAGCACTGGTGGTGGCGCAACTAATGCCGCCGTCACTTTTGCCCGCCAAGGTATTGAAGCTCAATTTATGGGCACAATTGCGCATGATCCGGCCGGGTCTGCCGTACTTAGCGATATGGACAAAGAGGGTGTGGATACGACTTATATCAGCTATTCCAAAAAATACTGCACAGGTTACTCGGTTGTTTTACTAGCTTCCACCGGTGAACGTACCTTCTTGACCTACCGGGGCGCTTCGACACATTACGATATTAAGAATTTTGACCTAGATGATGCAAAGGCTGATTGGCTATATGTGACCAGCATGGCTGGCAATGTTGATATTATTGACAAGATATTTAGTCAAGCAAAGTCATTAAACACAAAAGTATTTTTTAATCCCGGCAAAGACGAGCTGAAGCATGTCGATAAATTAAAGGCATTGCTAGAAGACGTCGATATCCTGTCGGTTAATACCGAAGAGGCGCGACAGATTGTCGATGGCGATAGCCTAGAAGAATTGGTTCGTCGATTATTGAACTACGTGCCACTCGCAATTATTAGTGATGGATCAAATGGTGTAATCGCTAGCGACGGCAAGACGATCGTTCGGGCTGGTATGTACCAAGACGTAAAGGTTATTGACCGTACGGGCGCAGGTGATGCTTTCGGATCTGGCTTTCTTAGCCAGTGGGCAAATAGCAAATCACTTAAGGACTCAATAGTGTTTGCGAGTGCAAACTCTACATCAGTTGTGACTAAAATTGGCGCAAAGGCTGGCATCCTCCATAAAGGCACCGTGCTTCATGCAATGCCACTTAATGAGAAGCCGTTTTAGGCTAAGGTAACAATAATGACTCATTTTCTTCAGCAAGTATTAAAAATAAAAGATCCATTGTTTACTATAGGGCTTACAAGTCTCGAGAAATCAGCTGGTAATAGTGGCGTTGATACACGCTTAATCGCTGATATCCTACATAAAGCCCATAAAATTATGAGGACTTTAGGCTTAGACCCTAAAGATACAACAGGTCATGAACTTTATCATTCTCTGATGGCAGCCGTTAGGCACAATGACATTGATATTGAATCTCTACTGAGTAAGTTAGATTATGTTCTATTTATCATTGACGATAAGGTTATTTCATTTAATCTAATTGATGTTATTGAGAATTCTCATCATGAACTATCATATGACCGACAGATTGTTAGTCATGGGCAACGGAGCCTTCGTGGTGAGATAATTGGCCGCTACATCGACCACGCCCGTACCAACGAAAAGACGACTATCGATTTAGCCTGTTCAATTGGTCTATTGCCAGAGCAAGACGCATGGTATAATAACGCTAAAGCTTATAAAAAACATACTGTGAAAATTACCGAGGAGTCTTAAGATGAAATATCAAATTTGTGTATCGGGTGCAGCATCGGGTGCAACCGTTCAAGCGTCTCATCAACTTGCATATGACTTAGGCAAGGCCATTGCCGTCGCCGGCAAAACTTTAACGACGGGTGCGACAGTCGGTTTACCTTGGTACGCAGCACAAGGTGCTTTTAGCGTTAAAGACCGACTAGGCGTTTCAATCGGATTTTCACCTGCCAGTTCATTCCGAGAGCATGTCACGGTATACAAATTACCGACCGTTGAATTCGACTATATCAACTTTACTGGTATGGCCTATGTCGGACGTAATGTCCACTTAGTCCGTAGTAGTGATGCGATTATTACCGTTGGTGGACGAATGGGTAGCTTGCATGAATTCGTAACAGCTATTGAGAGTCGCAAAGTAATCGGTGTATTACTGGGTAGCGGCGGCTTAGCCGACTACATTCCAACACTAATTGCCAATATTGATTGCGTTGACGCCAAAGATATTATTTTTGATACTAATCCAGCACGCTTAGTCGGCAAGGTCATTAAGGCGCTTGATGTGCGATATTCAGATTTCAAACATAATGGTACCGATGATAATATTAATCATCATGATCAAAACTGGGGCTAGATTAACTACCTTCTAGTCATCGCCAGTAGGTCCGTTTTAATCTCTGATTGTAAAATAGTCTATAATAGACTAGATGACTCAAAAGTTTCGCCTAGAAAGTGAATATAAGCCGACTGGCGATCAGCCTTCGGCGATTAAGCAATTAATTGCTGGTTTAGATTCGGGTGAAAAAGAGCAAACACTACTTGGTGTTACTGGCAGCGGTAAGACTTTTACGATGGCGAATATTATTGCTGACCGTCAGGTGCCGACTTTAATTCTTGCTCATAACAAAACGCTGGCAGCCCAGCTGTATAGTGAATTTAAATCATATTTTCCTGATAACGAAGTCCATTACTTCGTGAGCTACTTCGATTATTATCAGCCGGAAGCCTATATGGCCAGTAGCGATACGTATATCGAAAAAGACAGCAAGATAAATGATGAGATAGATAGATTGCGCCATGCCGCCACAATGGCGCTACTAACGCGACGCGATACTATCATCGTAGCTAGTGTGAGCTGTATCTATGGCATTGGTTCGCCGGAGGCATACGAAGCTATGTCTATTACCGTCAAGAAAGGCGAGCGCCGACAGCAGGACAAATTTGTTCGTCTTCTGACGGATATTCAATATCAGCGCAACGATATCGACTTTCATCGCGGTACTTTTAGGGTTCGAGGCGACATTGTTGATGTTTTTCCGGCTGGTAGTGATACAGCTTATCGAATTGAATTCTTTGGTGACGATGTTGAGCGATTAACTAGGATCGATCACTTAACTGGCGAAATTCTAGCTGAACCTGACGAAGTTTCGATATTTCCTAGTAGTCATTATGTGACACCGAAAGAAAAACTAGAACAAGCAATTATAAATATTAAAAAAGAATATTCGCAGAGGCTAGAATGGTTCGAAAAACACGACAAGTTGCTTGAAGCTCAGCGATTATCGCAGCGAACTAAATATGACATAGAGATGCTTGAAGAGACGGGTTTCGTAAAAGGCATCGAAAACTACAGCCGATACTTAACCAACCGCGAGCCGGGTGAACAGCCGGCCACCTTAATGGACTATTTTTCTGATGACTTTTTGTTAATGGTTGATGAGAGCCATATGACTTTGCCGCAAGTCCGTGGTATGTACAATGGCGATCGAGCTCGTAAAGAGGTGTTGGTCGATTATGGATTTCGAATGCCGTCGGCCCTTGATAACCGTCCGCTTACTTTTGAAGAATTTAATCATCATATAAATCAGGCGATCTATGTATCGGCCACACCGAGTGATTATGAGTTATCGCATAGCCCGAAACCGGCCGAACAGATAATACGACCAACTGGTTTAATTGAACCAAAGATTATTATCCGTCCGAGTAAAGGTCAGATTGATGATTTGATTGCCGAAATCCGCGACAGAGTGGTCAAAAAACAGCGCGTATTAGTAACAACTTTAACTAAGCGCATGGCAGAGGATTTATCGACCTATTTACAAGAAATGGATATCAAGACTGCCTACATTCACAGCGACGTCGATACCTTGGAGCGTGGCGATATACTTCGAGATCTACGTAACGGCATTTACGATGTTCTAGTCGGAATTAATTTACTTCGTGAGGGCCTGGATTTGCCAGAAGTAAGTATGGTGGCGATTATTGATGCTGATAAAGAAGGATTCCTGCGTAGTGCTGGTGCCCTAATACAGATTAGCGGACGAGCTGCCAGGCACGTTGACGGCAAGGTTTATATGTACGCCGACAAGATGACCGATTCGATGAAGCGGGCAATTGCCGAAATGGATCGACGTCGCGGGATTCAAGAAGCTTACAATAATAAACATAATATTACGCCTGAAAGTATTGCTAAGGAGGTTGGCGAGGGTCTACGAGCGTTAATCCCTAAAAAAGCTGATGAATCTCATAAGTTAAATCTGAAGAAAATTCCAAAAGACGAATATCCAGGGCTTATCCGTGATCTTTCTGGTCAGATGGACTTAGCTAGTGCCAATTTAGAGTTCGAAAAAGCTGCCGAACTACGTGATCAGATCGCTGCAATAAAAAGTAAATTATAGCCAATCTAATCTTATATGATGCTTGCAAAATTGTATCTAGTATGCTACAATTATCAAATTGCATTCGATGGATGCTAGGGCCTCTTTCAAAGACGAGCGCACCCGTGACTATATAGGCGCTACCAACGAATTAATCTCTTGTTTTCAAAATTGCATACAATATTTCATTACAGAAAGGCTATTAAACATGGCATATCAACAAAGAAGTGCCGGACGCCCCAGTGGCGCCCGTACATCAACATTTAATCGCGGCCGTAA
>Ga0209511_1000571_pt1 | contig 36551 bp, 29 predicted proteins | sample SSSSmetaG_FD_184141 | JGI IMG/M metagenome (GOLD analysis project Ga0209511, IMG submission 184141) | Glacier valley bacterial and archeal communities from Borup Fiord, Nunavut, Canada, to study Microbial Dark Matter (Phase II) - ​SSSS... | ecosystem: Environmental > Aquatic > Freshwater > Ice >... | reverse complement strand
TCGAAGCCACCATCCAAGCGGCAACCGAGTGGATAAGTCACCACGACGCCAAAAATTGGTTTGACCATTGCGGGTATCATGTACAATGACTTGGGAACTGCTCTAATACCCAACACCCACTAAAAACAATGTCCCAACTCGTGCTGCTCCGCCACGGCCAGAGCGTCTGGAACCAGGAAAACCGCTTCACGGGCTGGACCGACGTGGACCTGACGGCGGAAGGCGTCGGGCAGGCCACTCACGCCGGACAGGTGCTAAGGGAGAATGGGTTTGAGTTTGACATCGCTTTCACATCGGTGCTGAAGCGGGCCATCAAAACCCTCGACCTCGTGCTCGACGAGCTGGACTTGCTTTGGATTCCGGTGGAAAAGTCGTGGCGGCTGAACGAGCGGTTTTACGGGGCTTTGCAGGGCTTGAATAAGGCTGAAACTGCTACCAAATACGGTGAGGCGCAGGTGCTGCTTTGGCGGCGCGACCCGCACGAACATCCGCCCGCCCTGACCCGCGACGACCCGCGTTTTCCGGGCCACGATGCCCGCTACCGGGGCTTGAGCGCGGCCGAACTGCCGCTGACCGAAAACCTGAGCGAAACCATCGCGCGGGTGCTGCCCTACTGGCAAACCCACATACTCCCGGCCCTGGGCGCGAACCAGCGGGTGCTGGTTTGCGCCCACGGCAACAGCCTACGGGCGCTGGTGCAGTACCTCGACCAACTCAGCGATGCCGACGTAATAGCGCTGGAAATCCCGCTCGGCGTGCCGCTCGTGTACGAGCTGGACGCGGCCGGACGCGGCCAGGCGCACCACTACTTAAGCTGAATGCCAGCCACCTGAGCGCGGGAGTGAGTGGGCGGCCGAATTTCCTATTTACTACCCGCCATGCTGCTCAATACCGCGTTTCCCCTGCGCTACATCTTTCAGCGCCTGCGGCCGGACGTGGGGCGGGTGCTGCTGATTTCCGTCTCTTTTCACCTGCTGAAGCTGGCGCTGGGGCCGTACCTGCCGCTAATTCCGCTGCAGCTGCCCACCATTCTGGGCAGCTTGATTTCACTGCTGCTGGCTTTCAAAACCAGCCAATCCTACGACCGCTGGTGGGAGGCGCGCAAAATCTGGGGCACCATCGTCAATGACTCGCGTACGCTGGTGCTGCAAATGCGCACGTTCGTGGCCGATGAGCAGCCGGTGGCGACGGCCGATGGCGAGGCCGCCGCCGCCCCGCCGGAGTCGCCGTTGCACACGGTGGCCCGCCGCCAGATTGCCTGGTGCTACGCCCTGGGCGAGTCGTTGCGCGGCCTCGACCCCACGGCGACGCTGCGCCGCTACCTGCGCGGGCCGGAATTGGCCTACGTGCTGCCACAAACCAACCGGCCCCTGGCCCTGCTGGCCCTGCACACCGCCCAGCTCAGGAGCCTCTACCAGCAGCAGGCCCTGCACCCGATGCAGCAGCTGCAGCTCGACGCGACGCTGGTGCGCCTCGCCGACGCGATGGGCCAGGCCGAGCGCATCAAAACCACCGTGTTCCCGGTCAGCTACCGGCTGCTGGTGCACGCTTTCATCTACCTGTTTTTGCTGACGCTCTCGCTCGGGCTGGTCAAGACCATCGGGCTGTGGGAAATTCCGGTGCTGCTGGTTACGGCCTCCTCGTTTTTCCTGCTGGAGCGCACCGCCCGCTACCTGCAGGACCCCTTCCACAACAAGCCCACCGACACGCCCGTCACGGCCCTGGCCCGCACCGTCGAAATCAACCTGATGCAGCTCTTGCAGCAACCCGACGTGCCCGCTGAATTGGCCCCGGCGGCGTTTTATGTGATGTGAGCGGACGAGGCTGGTTCTACAAGACAAGCCGCGCGCACGCGCGTTGAGGAGCGCCCGCACCTGACCAAAATCATCCGCCGGACTGATTATCATCAGGGTAATGGGGGAAGTAAAGGGCGAAACTTTGCGGATGCTCACCGCGACCCCGGCCGCGTCGGGGTGCTATTACGTCCGGCTCTAACTGAGCAAGTCGCCTGGCCTCGGCCCCCGCGTGCGCCGTCAATAATCCGCCGCTTCATCTCCTTCCTTTCCGTTCCACATGACTGATTCGCTGGTTGTTCTGACTGATTTTTACGCCGTTACCAACCGGGCCTTGTCGTACGCGGCGGGGCTGGCCGTGCCGTTGCGGGCGCACCTGCTGCTGCTGCACGTGCATCACGACGCGCTGCTGGACCCGTTCGCGCACGGCAGCCCAGGTGCCCACATCCGGCAGGAGCTGAAAACGGCCGTCGCCTTGCACGAGCTGGCCGCCGGGCAGCCGGTGGTTACCGAAGTGGACATCTCCGACGGCGGGCTGCCGGCGGCCGTGCGCGAGGCCGTGCAGCAGCGCCACCCCCTGCTGCTGGTGCTGGCCCGACCCGACCCGGCCGTCGCCCCCGAAGACCTGGTGGTGCACACGGCCCGCCAGCTGCTGCGCCACGTGCCCTACCCGCTGCTGCTGGTGCCGGCCGCCGGCTGGGACGAGTTTCCGCCCCGCCGCCTGCTGCTGGCCCTGGACGGGGAGCCGTTCCGGCTACGCCCGCATCAGGACCTGCTGCGCCGGCTGCTGAGCGTCGCCCCGAACGGCGACGGCACGCTCGACCTCGTGCAGGTCAGCACCGCCGGCAGCGCTCAGCCCGGCCCCGTCGCGCTGCTCGAAACGGTGCGCGACAACGACCTGGTGGACGAGCTGCCCGAAAGCCGCCTGCACGTGGTCTATCAGCCCACGGCGGCGGCGGGCATCCTGGCGGAAGCCAGCCGGCAGCAGGCCGATATGCTGGTAGTGGTGGCCCGGCCCCACAGCTGGCTGGGGGGCGTGTTTCACGAGAGCGTAACGGCCCAGCTGCTGCGCGAAAGCGACATCCCGGTGCTGGTGCTGCCAGCGGAGCAATAGAAGCATGGGTGCGGGCTGCTGACTACCTCTGCAAAGATATTAGTACGCCATAGCAGCCGGGAGCAACAGAAGTAATTTTAATTGCTAATTCCTTATTGACTCTTCGCCATGACTCCCAACATCTTAGTGCTGGCCAACTCGGCCGACCGCGCCGAGCATACGGCCCGCTACGCGGCCATGCTTGGCGCTCCGCTGCACGCGCGTCTGGCCCTGCTGCACCTCGATGCCAGCGCCGTCATGCTCGAACCCGAGCTGGTGGCCGCCGGGGCCGAGCAAAGCGCCCGTCTGGAAGCCGAAACCATGCAGGGGCTGCGCGCGCTGGCCGGCCGCCTGCCCGCCCCCACCGACGTGCTGGAAGCCGTCGGCCCGATGGCCGAGGCCGTGGCCGCCGCCGGGCGGCAGTACCACCCGCTGCTGCTGGCCATGGGCCACCACCCCACCCACAGCCTGCTCGACCAACTGCTGCTGACCCAGGTGCAGCCCGTGCTGCGCGCCCTGAGCCGGCCGCTGCTGCTGGTGCCCGCCACCGGGGACGCGGCGCGCCTGCCGCGGCGGGTGCTGCTGGCCGTCGATGGCGAGCCGTTCAGCCTGAGCGCGGCGGCGCTGGCCCTGGCCCCGCTGCTGGCGGGCTGGGGGGCAACCTACGCCGTGGCCCACATCCTGTCCGGTCCCGGCGGGGCGGCTCGCTCGAGCCACCTGGCCCTGGCCGACGTGCGCGGCAGCGGCCTGCTGCCGGCCGACACGCCGCTGCAATTCTACCAGGAAATCCACGCCTCGCCCGCCGCCGGCATCCGCCAGGCGCTGGCCGACACCCACGCCGACCTGCTGGTGCTCGTGGCCCGGCCACGCAGCTTTTTGGGCGATATGTTTCACCGGAGCGTTACGGCCGCCGCGCTACGCCACTGCCCCGTGCCGGTGCTGCTGCTGCCCGCTGCGGCGAGCGGCCCGCTGCCCGCGTGGGTGCCGAAAATGCACTAGGCCGGACGGAACGAGGTAGTCAAGCGCACCCGACAAACGTCCTGCCAAATCCCTGATTTCCGTCAGGTGCCCGGCCAGCCGACCCAATTATTTTTGGTCAGCCCGTTTTTGGACTGAATACTTCCCACGCTACCGCCCCACTTATGCTCCCCACTACCATGAAAGCCGCCGTGGCCCACGCCTATGGCCAGCCGTTGCGCATTGAACAAGTCCCGGTGCCGGCCGTGCCGCCGGGCCGCATCCTGGTGAAAGTAGCCGCCTGCGGGGTGTGCCACACCGACCTGCACGCGCTCAACGGCGACTGGCCCGTGCAGGCCCCGCTGCCGCTGATTCCGGGCCACGAAGGCGTGGGCACGGTGGTGGCCCTGGGCGCGGGCGTAACGCTGGTCCAGGAAGGCGACCGGGCGGGCGTGCCGTGGCTCTTCACCGCCTGCGGCCACTGCGAATACTGCCGTACGGGCTGGGAAACGCTCTGCCTGACCCAGCAAAACACCGGCTACTCGGTGCCCGGCTCCTACGCCGAATACGTGCTGGCCGACCCCAACTACGTGGGCCGGCTGCCCGATAACCTCTCGTTTCAGGAAGCCGCCCCGCTGCTCTGCGCCGGCCTCACAGTGTATAAGGGCCTGAAGGAAACGCAAGTGCGGCCGGGCGAGTGGGTGGTGGTGTCGGGCGTGGGCGGACTGGGCCATTTGGCCGTGCAGTACGCCCGGGCGATGGGCATGCGGGTGGCGGCCGTGGACATCGCCGACGACAAGCTGGCGCTGGCCCGCGAGCTAGGGGCCGAGCTAACCGTGAACGCCGCCCACGAAGACCCGGTGGCCGTCGTGCAAGAACGCGTCGGCGGGGCGCACGGGGTGCTGGTAACGGCCGTGTCGGGGCCGGCCTTTGCCCAGGGCGTGGCCCTGCTGCGCCGCCACGGCACGCTGGCCCTGGTGGGCCTGCCGCCCGGTGACTTCCCGCTCAACATCTTCGACGTGGTGCTCTCGGGCAAAACCGTGCGCGGCTCCATCGTCGGCACCCGGCAGGATTTGGTCGAAAGCCTGGCCTTCGCTGCCCAGGGCCAGGTCAAGGTGCATTACCGCTGCGAGCCGCTCGAAAACATCAATCAGGTGCTGAGCGAGCTGAGCGCTGGCCGCGTCAATGGGCGGGTGGTGCTGGATTTCGGGTTGTAGCGGGGTTCGCCTCTCCCCGACGGGATGAGATTATTTAGGGCGGTCTTCTGGCTTGGCTGCTGGTTGCATTAGCCAGTGGCACCACTGCTTCTGAGGTCAGCTCAGGCCAAAAGTTGCGTTTGCCTGGCTGCTTTACCTCGCCTGCGGCATTATCGCGCCAGGAGCAGCCCAGCCCGCTTCCCGTCGGGCCGCATAGGACTCAATGGCGGCAACTGCTGGGTGAGGCGGCGGGGTTCGCCCCGCTCGCGGCCGGGGTTTTCCATTCCATGTGATGCTAGAGGGAGTCGGCGGCTCCTACACTTTTTCGTACCCCGCACCCGCCTACAGATGAAAAAGCTGCTGACTGTACTCATTGTCCTGTTTGCCGTACTAGGCGGAGCCTACGTAGGTTTTCAACGCTACACGGAGCAAGTGATGGACCGCATTACGTTACAGGTAACTTCGGCTCCTGTTCGCCCCTCTGCCATCGGGTTGGCGTACCGTGAGCTAACCCTTACGCAACACGGCAGAACCGTCAAGGCCTGGGTGGTGGCAGCGACCGGCAAGTCCCTTACGCACCCCGTCGTGGTGCTGTTCAGCGGGCTGCGCGACAACCGCTCGGAATGGCTTTATTTTCAGCAATACTTAGCCAGCAACGGCATTGCGTCGGTTTCCTTCGACTACGGCCCCCTGGCCGATACCCTACACCCGCAAGGAAGCTCCCGCTTAGCCCAGGTGAGCGGCGACGTAAAAACCATCCTCGATACGCTGCAACTGCTGAAACCAAAGGCACAAAACATATTTCTGTTAGCCCACTCGGTGGGTAACGCGGTGATGCTCCAAGTCTATCCCGCGGTTAATTCACCCCTTATCAAAGGCGTAATTATCTGCAATGCCTTCGCCTCGATGAAACAATGGAGCGAGCAGCGCGGCCAATTAACCCCCATCGTGGCAGCTTTATTCCCAGTATATTACGATAACACAGTCAGCGTACAACAGGTCACGCAACCCATTCTACTACTGCATAGCCGAAACGACCGCGTGAACCTTTTCAGCGATGCCCAAGCGGTTTATGCCGCCATTAAGTCGCCGAAAGAATTTGTCGCGTTTGACCATTACAGCCACAACGACCTGTATAAACCCCGGACGATACCCTACTGGGCACCCATTGTCCGCTTCATCAACGCACATTCCGCCCAATGACATCTCTGCATGAGCCGGCCATAGCTAACCATATATCGGCCCCACCAACGGGGCCGGGGCCGGAGGGTAGGCGGTTATTTCATTGTTAGCGAGTGCCTGTATTCAAAGCAAATGACTGGTTGATTGTGCCGAACTCCAAAACCTAAACTACCCCGCATACTGCCGGTAAAACCACTGCTTCACCCCTTCCGCCGCCAGCACGTAGGCGGCTACCAGCCCGAGAATGGCTCCGTAGAGCGCCCAGGGCAGGGGCATGAAGCCGAACACCCGCGCCAGGGGCGTGAGGGGCAGCAGCAGCACGACCCCGCCCACGGCCGCCGTGGCCAGCAGCAGCCAGCGGCTGGGCCGGCTCCGAAAGAACACCTGCCGGGTGCGCACCACCAGCACGATAACCGAAGCCGAGAGCACCGACTCCACGAACCAGCCCGTCTGGAACAGCGCCACCGGGGCGCGGAACACCCAGAGCAGCAGCCCGAAGCTCAGGTAGTCGAACACGGAGCTGAGCAGCCCGAACGTGAGCATGAAGCGGCGGATGAAGCCAATGTCCCAGCGGGCGGGCCGGGCAATGGCGGCCGGCTCCACGCGGTCGGACGAAATGGTGAGGGCCGGCAGGTCGGTGAGCAGGTTAGTGAGCAGAATCTGCACCGGCAGCAGCGGCAGAAACGGCAGAAACAGCGAGGCCCCGGCCATGCTGAACATGTTGCCGAAATTGGCGCTGGTGGCCATGAAAATGTACTTCATGGTGTTGGCAAACGTGCGGCGCCCCTCGCGCACCCCGTCGAGCAGCACGTTCAAATCCTGTTGCAGCAGCACGATGTCAGCCGATTCCTTGGCCACGTTCACGGCCGAATCCACGGAGATGCCCACGTCGGCGGTGTGCAGGGCGCTGGCATCGTTGATGCCGTCGCCGAGGTAGCCCACCACGTAGCCCGCCTTCTGCAAGGCCCGCACGATGCTTTCCTTCTGGTTCGGCTCGATTTCGGCGAAGACGTGGGTCGTGGTCACGCGCTGGCGCAGGGCCTCGGTGCTGAGCTGCCGCAGCTGGCCCCCGGTGAGCACCTCGGGCGTGGCGATGCCCAGCTGCCCGGCCACCACACTGGCCACCAGCGCGTTGTCGCCGGTAATCATCTTGAGTTGAATGCCCAGCCCCCCGAGCGCGGCCAGCGTGTCGTGGATGCCGGCCTTGGGCATATCCGACAAGCAGATAAAGCCCCGGAAGGTCATGCCGGCCTCGTCCGGGCGGTCGATGGCGCGCCGGCCGCTGGTATCCTTGGTGGCCAGGCCGAGGGTGCGCAGCCCCTGGGCGCTCAGCGCCTGGTAGGTCTGCTCGATGGCGGCGCGGTGGTCGGCCATCGGCTCTAGCTTTTCCGCCCCCACATCCACGAAATCGCACACGTCCAGGATGTTCTGTACGGCTCCTTTGGTGACCATCAGGGGCTGGCCGGCCACTTCGGTGAGGATGGTGAGCCGCTTGCGCAGAAAATCGTAGGGCAGCTCATCGAGCCGCGGGTAGGCGGCCACGTCGTTGGGCACGAAGGCGCTGATGGCCACGTCGATGGGGTTGCGAAAGCCTTGCTGAAGCTGGGCATTGACCTTGGCCAGTAGCCCGACCGCCGGGGCCGGCTGCCCGCCGGGGCCGATGATGCGGGCCACCCGGATGGTGCCTTCGGTGAGGGTGCCGGTTTTATCGGAGCAGAGCACGTTCATGCTGCCCAGGTTTTCAATCGACGACAGGCGTTTGACGATGACCTGCTGGGCGGCCATGCGGGCGGCCCCTTTGGCCAGGTTCACGCTGATGATGGCCGGTAGCAGCTGGGGCGTGAGGCCCACGGCGATGGCCAGCGAAAACAAAAACGCCTCCAGCACCGGCTTGTGCAGTAGCACGTTGCTGGCAAAAATGAGCAGCACCAGCACCAGCGTCACTTCCATCAGCAGGTAGCCGAAGCGGCGGATGCCGCGCTCAAAATCGGTTTCCGGCGGGGCCACGCGCAGGTGGGCGGCGATGCGGCCCAGCTCGGTGCGCGGGCCGGTGAGCACCACCACGGCCGTGGCGCTGCCGCTCACCACGCTGCCCCCCCGAAAGAGCACGTTCAGGCGCTGGGCCAGGGGCGTGGCGGCGGGCAGCGGCTCCGGCAGCTTGTTCACCGGAAAGGTTTCGCCGGTCAGCGAGGCTTCGTTCACAAACAGCTCGTTGGCCGTCAGCAGGCAGCAGTCGGCGGGCACCAAATCGCCGGCCCGCAGCGTGAGCACGTCGCCCGGCACGAGCTGCTCGTCGGGCAGCTCCCGCGCCTGCCCGTCGCGCGTAACGGTCGTCGTGGCCACCACCACCCGCAGCAGCTCGCGCAACGCATTGGAAGCGCCGCGCTCCTGCCAGAAACCCAGCAGCCCCCCCGCCCCGATAATGAGCAGAATAATAGCCCCGTCCGTGGCATCACGCAGAAAAAACGAGAGCAGCGCCGCCGCAATCAGCAGCAGCGAAACCGGGCTTTTGAACTGCCCCAGCAACAAGCCCAGCGTGGAAGCCCCGCTCTGGTCTTGCAGCGCATTAGACCCCGTAGCGCGTAGCCGCCGGGCGGCCTCGGTCTGGCTCAAGCCGGTGGGTTGGGTGCCGAGTTGGATTAGTAGCTCGGCCGTGGGGCTGGCCCAGAAGGTGGTGAGGTCGGCGGCGAGAGGTTTGGGCGGAGCTTTTGGGATGGGGGCGGGAGCGAGGGTTTGAATCATAGTTTGGGTTGATTAGAGCGAATTCAGAGTAAGTGTACACTGGCTCGCCGCCCGTCGTCCTCACGCCCTCGTCGCCCGTGGCCCCCACGCCCTCGCCGCCCGTAAACCCCACCCCCTAGCCCCCTCCCCGGTGGGGAGGGGGGACTAGTTTCTAGCTCTAAAAGTCTAGAAACTAGCAGACTAAAACTAGAGCTAGTTCCCCCTCCCCATCGGGGAGGGGGCTAGGGGGTGGGGTTTACGGGCGGCGAGGGCGTGGGGGCCACGGGCGACGAGGGCGTGAGGACGACGGGCGCGACTAGGGCGTAGAGGCTTGCGCGACGAGGGCGTGAGGGCAACGCACGGCGAGCCAGTGTACAACAGACTTGTTCCTCAATAAAAAATCGGGCATTTTTCCAACCTGTATTTGGAGCTAGAAACGATAGCTGCCCAGAAAACCGAAGGATACCAATTTAGTCAAGCTAAAAAGCCCATTCAGTTGCCGAAATTGGTCAAGAATTTCAGCTGTTTCTTATTGGGGAACAGGTCTAACGGCTAAAAAAACCCTACCCCACCCAGCGCCAATCCCTAATCTCCGGCATATCCTCGCCGTGCGTCGTGATGTAGCGCTGGTGCTCCACGAGCTTATTCTGAAGCAGCTGTTGCAAGTACGCCCCCCGGTTGCCCAGGCGCGGCACGCGGTGGAGCACGGCCAGGGCCAGGTGGAAGCGGTCCAGCTCGTTGAGCACCGTCATGTCGAAGGCCGTCGTGATGGTGCCTTCTTCCTGGTAGCCGTGGACGTGCATCTGCCCGTTGTTGGCGCGGTTGTAGGTGAGCCGATGCACCAGCCAAGGATAGCCGTGGAAGGCAAAAATCACGGGCTTGTCGCGCGTGAAGAGCGCGTCGTAGTCGGCATCGGGCAGGCCGTGCGGGTGCTCGGTGGGGCGCTGGAGCTTGAGCAAGTCCACCACGTTTACGACCCGGATGCGCAGCTCCGGCAAATGCTCGCGCAGGATGCTGGCGGCGGCCAGCGTTTCGAGCGTGGGCACGTCGCCGCAGCAGGCCAGCACGGCATCCGGCTCCTGGTCCTGGTCGGTGCTGGCCCACGGCCAGAGGCCGATGCCCAGGGCGCAGTGGGTGCGAGCCGCTTCCAGGCTCAGCCATTGCGGGGCGGGGTGCTTGCCGGCCACTATCACGTTCACGTAGTGGCGCGAGCGCAGGCAATGGTCCATCACCGAGAGCAGGCAGTTGGCATCGGGCGGCAGATAGACGCGCACGATGCTGGCTTTCTTATTGACCACGTGGCTGATAAAGCCGGGGTCCTGGTGGGTGAAGCCGTTGTGGTCCTGCCGCCAGACAGTGGACGTGAGCAAATAATTGAGCGAAGCCAGCGGCCGCCGCCACGGAATCTCGCGGGTCAATTTCAGCCATTTAGCGTGCTGGTTGAACATCGAGTCCACGATGTGTACGAAGGCCTCGTAGCAGTTGAACACGCCGTGACGGCCGGTCAACAAATACCCTTCGAGCCAGCCCTGGCACTGGTGCTCGCTCAGCATTTCGAGCACCCCGCCGGCCGGGGCCAGAAACTCGTCGTTCGCCTCGATGCCCGCGTCCCACTGCCGGTTGGTGACCTCAAACACCGCGTCGAGCTTGTTCGACACGGTTTCGTCCGGCCCGAACACCCGGAACGTGCGTGGGTTTTCGTTGAGGCGCAGCACGTCGCGTAGAAACTCGCCCACGACGTGGGTGTCGCTGGCCACGACCGCGCCGGGGGCGGGCACGGCCACGGCGTAGGCGGCGTAGTCGGGCAGGCGCAAATCGTGCAGCAGCTGGCCACCGTTGGCATTCGGGTTGGCCCCCATGCGGCGGTCGCCGGTCGGGGCCAGCGCTTGCAGCTCCGGCCGCAGCCGCCCGGCCTCGTCGAATAATTCCTCGGGCCGGTAGCTTCTCAGCCAGCTTTCAAGCTGGGCGAGGTGCTCGGGCGGCGCGCCGGCCGACACGGCCAGCGGCACCTGGTGCGCCCGAAACGTGCCCTCGTTGGGCAGCCCGTCCACTTCTTTGGGGCCGGTCCAGCCTTTGGGCGAGCGCAGCACCAGCAGCGGCCAGCGCGGGCGGGTCAGGTCGCCGTGCTGCCGGGCGTTGGCCTGAATGGTCTGAATTTCCGCCACGACGGCATCCATCGCGGCGGCCATTGCCTGGTGCATCAGCTCCGGGTCGTGGCCTTCGACGTAGTGCGGGGTCCAGCCGTAGCCGCGAAGTAATTGGTCGAGTTCTTCGGGCGTGATGCGGGCCAGCACCGTGGGGTTGGCAATCTTGTAGCCGTTGAGGTGCAGGATGGGCAGCACGGCCCCGTCGGCGGCCGGGTTGAGAAACTTATTCGAGTGCCAGGCCGTGGCCAGCGGCCCGGTTTCGGCCTCGCCGTCGCCAATCACGCAGGCCACCAGCAGGCTGGGATTATCAAACACCGCCCCGAACGCGTGGCTCAGCGAGTAGCCCAACTCGCCGCCCTCGTGTAGCGAGCCGGGGGTTTGCGGTCCCGCGTGGCTCGAAATCCCGCCCGGAAACGAGAACTGGGTAAACAGCTTTTTCAATCCCGCCTCGTCCTGGCTGATAGCCGGATACACCTCGCTGTACGTGCCCTCCAAGTACGTATTGGCCACCACCGCCGGCCCGCCGTGCCCCGGCCCGGCCACGTAGAGCACGTTTAAGTCGTGCGCCTGAATGACGCGGTTGAGGTGAACGTAGATAAAATTCTGCCCCGGCGTGGTGCCCCAGTGCCCGAGCTGCTGCTTTTTGACGTGGGCCAGCGTCAGCGGCTCGCGCAGCAGCGGGTTGTCGCGCAGGTAGAGTTGGCCCACGGCGAGGTAGTTGGCCGCCCGCCAGTAGGCATCGAGGCGCTGGAGCTGGTCGGGGGCGAGGGGGGTGGGTTGCATGTGGAATTGGGGGTTGGAAGTGGATTGGAAGCTCGCCGCTCGTAGCGCCTCACGGGACCCCTTTGGGGCCGGCCCCCTCTCCGAAAAGGAGAGGGGGAGCCGAGACGTTGTTTAATCAAGAATTAAAAATTAGCAATTAGAAATGGCAGCCGTAGCAAATGCTGAGATAATTCTTAATTCTTTAATTGCTCGTCGTCTGGCTTCCCCTCTCCTTTTCGGAGAGGGGGCCGGCCCCAAAGGGGTCCCGTGAGGCGCTACGAGCGGCGAGCCAGTGTACACCGCATTTAAAATCAATCCCACCCCTCCGCGCGCAGCACCTGCCCGACCAGCTCCGCGATAACCCGCTCCTCATCGGTCGGAATGACGTGCACCGTTACCCGGCTGCCCGCGGCCGAAATCACGCCGGTCGGGGCCGCGTTGCGGGCCGCGTCCAGCTCCAACCCCAAAAAACCCAGGCCCTCGCAGATGCCGGCGCGCACCTCGGGCGCGTGCTCGCCGATGCCGCCCGAAAACACCAGCGTATCGAGGCCGCCGAGCACGGCGGCGAAGGCCCCGACCCACTTGCGGGCCTGGTAGCAAAACAGGGCCACGGCTTCGGCCGCGCGCGGGTCAGTAGCCTGGGCAGCGAGCAGGTCGCGCATGTCGGCGCTGGTTTCGGAGATGCCCAGCAGGCCCGACTCGTGGTTGAGCAGTTGGCTGAGCTGCTCGGGGGTCAGGTTTTCGGTTTGCAGCAGGTAGCTGAGGAGGCCGGGGTCGAGGTCGCCGGGGCGGGTACCCATCACCAGGCCGCCGGCCGGGGTGAAGCCCATGCTCGTGTCTTGGGGCTGGCCGCCGAGCACGGCCGCCAGGCTGGCCCCGCTGCCCAGGTGGGCCAGAATGACGCGCACCGCCGCCACCGCCGGCCCCGCCCGCCGGCCCAGCTCGCCCAGCAAATAGGTGTAAGACAGGCCGTGAAACCCGTAGCGACGCAGGCCCTGGGCGGCGAAGCGCCGGGGCAGCGGCAGCAGCTGCGCCACCAGCGGCATGGACTGGTGAAAGGCCGTGTCGAAGCACACCACCTGCCGCAGCCGCGGGTGCCGCTCCTGAAACGCTTCGATGAGCGCGATGGCTCCCGGCAAATGGTCGGGGTCGTAGGCGATGAGCTGGCGCAAATCGGCCAGCAGCGCCGGAGTCACGAGTTCCGGCTGCTGGTGAGCGGGGCCGCCGTGCACCACCCGGTGCCCTATGGCCTCTACAGCCGCAAATACGGGCTGTCGCGCCAACCAATTCAGCAGGAAGCGAACGGCAGCGGGCTGGTCGGCAGCTGCTACCGGCTGGCTGCTGGGTGCGTTGGCCGAGTCAGTTGAGTCGTGTACAAGCAGCCGCGTATCGGGCTGGCCCACACGGTCGAGCTGGCCGGCCAGCATCCGCCGGGGGGCCTCGTCGGCCGCGCCCAACTCGTACACCGCGAACTTGATGCTCGATGAGCCGCCATTGATGGTCAGCACCCTGGCCGGGCTGGCTGCTTCGCGCATCAGGCAGCGGCGGCGCGCCGCGCGCGGTGAGCAGCGGGCGCGGTTACCCGTTCGGCGAGGGCCTCGTGCAGCTTCCGCACCAGGCCCTGCACCGAGGATTTAGTGGCCCGCAGGTGCTGCTTGTCGCGGGCTTTGCGCTCTTTGGCCAGCAGGCGCGCATAGCTTTTAGCCAGCTTGCGCGCCGAAGCGGCTATTTTTTTGTGCATCTGCCGCGTGTGCTTGGCCGTGAGGCCGGGCAGGTCGGCTTGCAGGTGGTCGGTGAGCAGCAGCTCCAAGTCGGGTTCGGTGGTTTTCATGGGCGAGAAATTTGAGGGGATTATTGACGGCTGTACGGCTCTTGGCGCGATTGGCGCGGGGTGCGACCCACGCCAATCATGCTGTACGCAAGTCCCGTTAAATAAACCATCGACCTACCCCAACCCGACGGGCGGCTGGAGCGACGGCTCCAGCTTGCTCCGCAGCAAGGCCACGGTGGCCGCGCCGGCGGGCAGGCCGGGCTGTCGGCCCAGCTCCACGCCGTGGCGCATGAGCACCCAGGCCGGCAGGTCGCGGCCGTCGAAACTGCGCACTACGTCGGGGTGGCTGGCTTCGTCCACGCGCAGCACCCGGATGGCCGCCCCCAGCTGCTGTTGCAGCGTGAGCAGCGTGGCGCGGGTGGCGGCCTGGGCGGTTGCCGAAGGTTCGGGGGGCAGCAGCACCAGCAGCACGGCCGCGTCGGGGAAGGGTGGGGAGGAGTAAGACACGGTACTTAAGTCAGGATGCGGAATCGGGAGCAGAAAAGAATAGCCCAAAAGTACCGGCCCCCGCCACGCGCGGGCATGATGCCCATCAGGCGAATAGCTGATATTCGTCATACCCGCCCGCTCAGCTTAGCCGGACCTTTGGCCCGGCTCTGGCGCGGTTGCGGGATGGGTGATGAGATGCCTCGCTCTGACCCGTTTTCAGTTGGGGCCGGGTGGGTGGGTGTCCGCTGTTTTGTTTCGCGAGATGGGCTGCTTTGGGGGCGGTTTACCGTGGTAACTAAAGCAGCTTTCAAGTCATGGTACTCAGGCTCACCGCCCGCGTCACTTCACCCCCAAAGCCCCCAACACCCATCCCTCCCCACTCCCGCATGAACCAGCGCTTCAAAGCCCTCCTGCTCACCCACCAGCACGCGCCGCTCGCCGTGCGCGAGCTGTTCGCCCTGGACGAGGCCGCCTGCCGCGCGCTGCTGCTTCGCCTGAGCCAGGGCCTGGGCCTGGCCGACGTGCTCGTGCTGAGCACCTGCAACCGCACGGAAGTGTACTACAGCGCCGCCCAGGACCAGCGCGCCGCCATCCTCGCCGAGATGGCTGACTTGAAAGGCTACCCGGATACTGCCCAAGTCGCCGCCGGTTTCGTGAGCGTCACCAGCGCGCCGGCCGCCGTGCGGCACCTGTTTGAGGTGGCCCTGGGCCTGGACGCGCAAGTCGTTGGCGACCAGCAGATTTACCACCAGGTGAAGCAGGCGTATCAGTGGGCGGCCGATGCGGGCGCGGCCGGACCGTTTCTGCACCGGGTGCTGCACACCGTGTTTTTCGCCCACAAGCGGGTGCGGCAGGAAACGGGTTTCCGCGACGGGGCCGCCTCGGTGGCCCACGCGGCCTTGCAACTGGCCGAAAACCTGACGGCCCACCTGCCCCACCCGCGGGTGCTGCTGCTGGGGGCGGGCGCGTTTGGGGCCGACGTAGCCCGGTGCTTCGGCGAGAGCCGCCGGTTCGCGCACATGACTATCTGCAACCGCACCCGCGGCCGGGCCGAAACCGTGGCCGCCGAGTGCGGCTTGCGGGTACTCGACTTCGCCGAGCTAGCCCGTGGCATCGAGCAGGCCGACGTGGTCGTCTCGTCGGTGGCGGCCCCCGCGCCCGTCATCACCCCGTCGCTGCTGGCCCAGGCGGCGGTGCTCAGCCACAAATACCTGGTAGATTTGTCGGTGCCCCGCAGCATTGCCCCCGCCGTGGAAGCCGTGCCCGGCGTACTGCTTTACCCGCTCGATGCCGTGCAGAGCCAAGCCTCGGCGGCCCTCACGCGCCGGCTGGCGGCCGTGCCGCTAGTGCGGGCCATTATCGCCGAAAGCCTGGCCGACTTGCAGCATTGGAGCGGGGAGCTGGAAGTTTCGCCCACCATCCAAAAGCTGAAAAACGCCCTGGAGCAGTTGCGGCAGGAAGAAATGCGCCGCTTCGGCAAAAAAATGAGTCCTGCCGAAGCCAGCCTGCTCGACGACATCACCAAGTCCCTGGTGCAAAAGGTGCTCAAGCAGCCCGTGCTGCACCTCAAAGCGGCCTGCAAGCGGGGCGAGCCGGGCCAGCTGGTCGAGCTGCTCAACGACTTATTCGACCTGGAGAGGCAGCCTGTTGGAGCGCAGAAATATTAGATTTTAGATGCGGGTGTCAGGTTTTAGGTGTTGGGTGCTAGAGGTGAAAAAGTGGGGCAGCTTAATACCCGACACCCAACACCCCAAACACAGGACTCAGCAGCTGTGCCGTTGGGGCGCGAGTCTGAGCGCGAGTTTTGCGCTGTCGCCTAACAGCCAGCCGCAGCCTGACGAAAGTCATGTTGCCGGGCCGCTTTCGTCATGCCCGGCGCTGGGGTGAAGCTGGACATTTGCGCTGGACTTAGCCCGATGCCTGGTCCGGTTTATTGCCTAACTCATTCATCGCCCGCGCTCATGACACACCTGCTGGTTCCTACCGACTTCTCCCCCGAATCGCACCACGCTTTCGAAGTGGCCTTGCAGCTGGCCCGGCGGGTGGGGGCCGCCGTGACGCTGCTGCACGTGCTGGAAGTGCCCGAAGCGGCCAGATTCAGCACCTTTGGGGGACCGGTGAGCGGCGGCGGCGGGATGGATGACGTGTTCACGATTCAGCTGCTGCAAGCCACCAAACGGCGTTTGCACGGCCTGCTCGACGAAGCCACTCGCCTCGCCCCCAGCGTCGCGGTGCACGACATGGTGCTGACCGAGACCACCGACCCCGCCATCTTGCAGGCCATCGAAACGCAAGGCATTGACTTGGTGGTGATGGGCGCGCAAACCCACTCGGCGACCGAGCATCTGCTGAACGGCTCGCACACCGAGAAGCTGGTGCGCCTGGCACCCTGCCCGGTGCTCACGGTTAAGTACGCCGTAGCGGAGTTTGCGCCCCGCCGCATCCTGTTCCCGTCTGACTTCGCGCCCGAAGCCGACCAGGCCATAGCCGGCCTGCGCCAGGTGCAGGCTCTGTTCCCGGAGGCCGAGCTGCACCTGCTGCAAGTGGTAAAAACGGAAACGGAAGTCGCCGCCGCGCAGGCGCGCATCCTCGCTTTCGCGCAGCGTCACGACTTGAAGCACGTGCTGCCGGCCGTGGCCACGAACGACAATGTCAGCTCGGGCATCGCCACCCACACCCGCCAGGTGCAGGCGGACCTGCTCGTCGTCGCCACCCACGGCCGCACGGGCCTCAGCCGCCTGCTGCACCCCAGCATCGCCGAAACCGTAGCCACCCACGTCTTTCCGCCGGTGCTCACCTTCAAGCTGGCCCAGGAAGCTGCTTGAGGTTGTAGTGTTGCACGCGGGCAAACCCCGAAGGGGTTTCGTAGTCTAGCCCAGGGTTGGCGAAGCCTACCCTGGGTCAGCTAACCCCCACGTTACCCGAACCCCAACGGGGTTCCGCCCACGCCCGCCGGACGACCAGCTACGGAACCCCGTTGGGGTTCTGGTCCAACTGCTTGCGTTTGACCCGGGGTAGGCTTCGCCAACCCCGGGCTAGACTACGAAACCCCTTCGGGGTTTGCCCTGACGGATGAAGGGTCAGTAGGTTGATGGGCCTGTCGTATCGAGCTTGCCTAAACCTGACAGACTACCCTCAAAAAGCATTTTTCAGCTAACTCAAACCGCCAGGCAACGCCCGTAGCGCCAACTCCCGCGCGCAACGCGCGCAGCCGGTTGGCTGGCCCGCGCCATACCCGGTGGCACGCAGCACCAGCACCGGAATTTGCGTGTGGTAAGCCCGCGTTTTGGTGTAGCAGGTGGCGAAGTAGGGCAGCAGCTGCCCGGCACTGGTGGGCGCGATAATCAGCAAATCAGCTTGTTGGCGGGCGCAAAACTCGTCGGTGCCTTCCAGCGGGTGCTCGTCTTCCACCAGGTGCCCGGCGACCGGCGCGGCCCAGACCACCCGCGCGGCCGCCGCGCGCAGGGCCTCTTGTAAGGGCCGCCGATGGGGCCGGGCCAGGGGCGCGTAGAGCTGCACCAAATCCAGCGGCACCGGAAAAGCACCCGCCAGGGCCGACAGCCGACCCAGGAAGCTTTCGGCCAACCCTTCGAAATCAGCGGAAAAAACCGCACGGCGGGGTAACGAGCGCCGGCCCGTCGGCACGACCAGCACCGGGCAGGTTAGCAGCTCAACCAGGGCTGCCGGATGGTTATCGGGAGTGGCGTGGTGGCAGCAGTCGATGGGTTCGAGGCCCATCACCACCAGGTCGGCGGCGCAGCGGGTGGCCTCGGCTTGCACATGGTCGGGCAACGCCCCCGCCAGCACCCGGTAGCGGTAGCGAATGCGGCGGCCATTCTGGCGGGTGAGTTGCTGGTAGCGCAGGCGCTCCACTAGCCCGTGCAGGCGCTGCTCCTCTGTGGCCAGCGCGTGGGCCGCATCAGCCGCATCGGCCGAGGCGCTGGGCGCGAGGCAGCGCAGCAGCACCACTTCGGCGGGCCAGCGCACGGCCAGCTTGTTGGCGTAAGCGAGGGTGTGCTCGGCTGCGGCAGGGTGGTCGAGGACAATAAGGAGGACTTTCATGAGCGGGGAAATAAGCGCACCGGTAAGTAGTTGGCGGCAGCGGAAGCATGTTTTAGCAATGCCGGGAAGTGCTTTGGACCAGCGGCGGGAAGTTCTTAAAGACCTGCCTCAGTGGCAATAATGTACCGCGCGGGGCAGCTGAAGCCGGGTGCCGGCCGCTGCCTGCCCCGTCTGGCTGAGTTGGGGACTGAGGTAGGGAATGCCCAGCCCCAGCCCGCGCACGATGAAGAGCACCGCCAGCAGCGAGGCGGTATAGGGCACGGCCCGGCGCATTCGTCCGCGCCAGGCCAGCGGCACCAGCCGGCCGCTCAGCGAAAGCCCGAACAGCAGCGGCAGCGTACCCAGGCCGAAGCAGGCCATGTAGGCCGCCGCCCCCGCCACGCCCGGCGCACTCAGCGCCCCGGCCAACGCCAGGTACACCAAGCCACAAGGCAGCAAGCCGTTCAGCAAGCCCGTAGCATACAAAGCGGGCAGCGAAGACTGCTGAAACAGCCGGCCCAGCGTGGTTTTCACCCAGACAAGCGGCCGGTCCAGCCCCAGCCCAGCCGCCAGCCGACTCGTGTATCGCTCCGGTACTACCACGAGCAGCAAAATCAGCACCCCCGACGCAATGGACAAGCTTTGTTGCACGCCGGCCAGGCGCAGGCCGTGGCCCAGCAGCCCTGCCCCCGCCCCCAACGTGGCGTAAGTCGTGACCCGGCCCAGATTATAGAGCAGCCGCCCGCCCGCGTAGCGCCCCGGCGACGCGCCCGCCCGGCCCGGCAGCGCCAGCGCAATGGCCCCGCACATGCCCACGCAGTGAAAGCTGCCCAGCAACCCAAATAAAAAGCCAGCCCAGAGCATACGGTGAAATGGTGAAGTGGTGAGGTGGTGAGTTTTGCTCGTCGGTCGTGGTCATGGTGAGGAGCAGCGACAGACGAGCAAAACTCACCACCTCACCATATCATCATCTCACCTAATGGTGAGTTCCTGGTCGATGAAGTAGGGCTGGCTGCCCGCCGTGAAATCGAGGCGGACGCGCCAGTGGCCGGGCCGCATCTGGCTCGTGTTGATGCGCTGGGTCAGGTCGGCGGCGGGCAGCAGGGGCAGGGCGAAATCCAGCCGCTGGTCGGACGGGCGGAAGAAATGCACCTGGCCCCGCACCGTTTGCCCGGCCAGCGTGGCGGGCAGCTGCAGGGTCAGGCGCTGGGCGGCTCCCTCGTAGCGCACCCGCACGGGCGAGGGCAGGGCGGCGGTGCGGGCCACGGTTTCCATGCGCTGCTGAAAAGCCAGCTCCTGCTGGTAGTAGTCGGGGTTGACCAGCTCCACGTTGGTGCGCAGCGCCTGCTGCACCATGCTGCCGATGTAGCCGGCAAAGAGCACGAACGTGGCAATGATGGCGTAAGGCCACAGGTTGCGGGTGGGGGTAGTCATGGGTTTGGAGGGAGTTTTCAGAATGTCAGGCCGCGTACGCTCACCTCACGAGACCCCTATGAGGCATAGCCCCCTCCCCCGTGGGGAGGGGGAACTAGTTCTAGCTCTAAAAATCTAGAAATCAGCAAACTATGACTAGAGCTAGTCCCCCCTCCCCACGGGAGAGGGGGCTAGGGGGTGAGGTTTACGAGCGGCGAGCCGCCTATTGCGTCGGCCCCAGAAACTTGGTACTGGTTTCCGAAATCAACTTCCCGCCGCTGAACAGGCCGATGCGGATTTTCTGGTTGGTGCGGTGGAGGGCCGCGCGGGGCAGCTCGGCAAAAAACACGCCCTCGGCAATGCCCTGGGCCGGCAGCTGCAGGCCCGCGGCCCCGACGAGCGACACCCGGCCCTGGGTCGGTTCGAGGACGCGCACGGTGAGGGGGTAGGCGTGGTTGGTTTTGTTGATGACCGAGATGTTGTAGAGGTTGGTGATGGTGCCGCGCTCGGTGGTTTGAAACAGCTGGCCCGGCGTACGCAGCACTGTCGCTTCCACGTTGGCCCGCGAAACGAGCAGGCCGGTGAGCACGGCCAGCAGCCCCAGCCCCACGCCCGAAAGCGCCTTCATGCGGCCGGTGAAGCGGAAAGGCGTGCCGTTGGCGATGCCGTTTTCGGAGGCGTGCCGAATCAGGCCCCGCGGCAGTTGCACCAGGTCCATGATGGCATCGCAGGCATCGATGCAGGCCGTGCAGTTCACGCACTCCATTTGCGTGGCCCCGTCGCGGATGTCGATGCCCGTGGGACAAACCTGCACGCACTGCTGGCAGGAAATGCAGTCGCCGGCGGTGCGCGCCTGGTTTTTGCGCAGCTTCTCGCGCGGCTCGCCCCGCTTGTAGTCATAGGCCACCACGAGGCTGTCCTGGTCGAGCAGCACGCCCTGCAAGCGGCCGTAGGGGCAGACGATGGTGCAAACCTGCTCCCGAAAGCGCGCGAACACGGCGTAGAAAACGCCGGTGAACAGCACCAGCGCGGCCAGGCCTTCCAGGTGGGCCGTCGGCGGGTCGGTGGCAATGGTTACCAGCGCCTCCGAGCCAATGATGTAGGCCAGAAAGGTATTGGCAATCAGAAACGAAACGACCAGAAACAGGCTGTGCTTGGTGGTTTTGCGCCAGGTTTTGTTCCAGTCCCATTCCGCTTTGTCCAGCGCTTTTTGCTGGGGCGCGTCGCCCTCCAGCCAGTATTCGATGCGGCGAAACACCATCTCCAGAAAAATAGTCTGGGGGCACACCCAGCCGCAAAACACGCGCCCATACACCACCGTGAACAGGATGATGAACACCAGAAACGTGAGCGTGGCCAGCAGCAGAATAAAAAAATCCTGGGGCCAGAATATCTGCCCGAAGATGATGAACTTCCGCGCCGGCAGGTTCAGCAGCAGCACCGGCAACTCGTTGATGCGCAGCCACGGCCCGGCAAAGAGCAACGCCAGCAGCCCGTAGCTGACCCATTTGCGGGCGCGGTACAGCCGCCCCACCGGCTTTTTAGGATACAGCCACACCCGCTCGCCGGCCGCGTCTATCGTGGCAATAGAATCGCGGAACGAGTCGTCGGGCTTGAATTGGGTGGAAGGCATGCTAAGTGTTGTTGAAGATTGATTACTTGCTGCTCTTGCGGGGCTCGCCGCTCGTTCACCTCACCCCCCTAGCCCCCCTCTCCCGTGGAGAGGGGGGAACTAGTCACTAGTTTTAGCTTTTAGTCCAACATCTGTTTTAGAGCTAGAACTAGGGCTAGTTCCCCCCTCTCCACGGGAGAGGGGCTAGGGGGGTGAGGTGAACGGGCGGCGAGCCCCGCACCCTACAGCTTAGCCACCGGCTTCCCCACCACCACCGCCGCTGCTTCTTTCTCGCCTTGCGGGGGCTTGGCATTGGCCGGCAGCGAGCCGTGCAAACTCAAAGCGTAGGAGGTTACTTGCAGAATCTGCTTGCCCGAAAGCTTGCCCTTCCAGGCCACCATGCCCTTGCTGGGGATGCCGAACTTGATGGTTTTATAGACGTGGTTCAGCTCGCCGCCGTGCAGCCAGTAGTCGTCGGTCAGGTTGGGGCCTACTTTGCCCTCGGCGTTCTGGCCGTGGCAGGGGGCGCAGTTGGTGGCGAAAATGCTCTTGCCGCTGCTCAGGTCGGCCGGGGTGGTCAGGGCCAGGTAGGTAGTGGGCTGGTTGGGGTCGTCGGCCCCGGCCGACACGAGCAGCGCGGCCTGGCGCATCTCGGTTTCGTACTCGGCCACTTGCAGCTGGCCCTTCGTCGTGAAGTGGTAGTAGCCCACGTAGGCGAAGGCGAACACGATGGTGAAATAAAAACCCATCTTCCACCACGGCGGCAGGTCGTTGTCGAACTCGCGGATGCCGTCGTAGTCGTGGTCGAGCAGCTCGTCGCGGTACTCGCCGCGCACCAGCGTGGGGTCGCCCACGAGCAGGCCCAGCACCTTGCCGCTCCACGTATTATGCACCGTGGGCAGGTCGTAGAGCTGGCGCAATTGCGGCTTCATCTGCACCACGATGCCGATGCCCGTGAGCAGCAGCACCAGCAGCAGCAAGCCCAGCACCCCCAGCAACCCCCAAAACAGCAGCTCTTGGCTGTTCATACTGGTGGTCGGGGTTGGCACCGGGGCCGCCGAAGTCTGGGCGCGGGCCACGCCATGCAGCAGCAACCAGCCGGCCGCGGTCAGCAGCCCCCAGCGCGCCCGTTTAGCGGGCGCTAACATGACGGGTTGGGTTTATCGGTGACAGGTTGCGCGTCGTCGAGCAGCGGCAGCAAGCTCATGGCGCGGATGTGCTGGCGGTTGGCCACCAGCACGTAGCCCAGCAGGGCAATGAAAAAGAGAAAGAAAATGGCGAAAGAGATGAGAGGGTAAATCGAAATACCCGTGATGGATTGCAGCACGTTTTTTTCCATGAGGAGGAGGGTTTTAAGGTTAATAGATTGTCATGCTGAGCATTCTGCGCATCAAGCAGAGACGAAGCATCTCGCGTGTAATCGTTGTCATGCTGAGCGCAGCGAAGCATCTTGCTCGCTTCGTTGCTCACGAAAGATTTACTGCACCACGCGAGATGCTTCGCTGCGCTCTGTATGACGGTCAATCGGGTTGCCGACGGTGCTACTCCAGCGCCGCGTCGGCCGACGCGGCGGCTTGCTCGGGCTTCACCTTGATGTCGGTGCCCAGGCGTTGGAGGTAGGCGATGAGGGCGACGATTTCGCGGTCTGACTTCACCTCTACCTTCTCCGTTTTCAACTGGCTGCTGATGCTTTGCGCCTGCTGCCGGGCATCGGCCACGGCCTGGCGGTCGAAGCCGGCGGGATAGGGCGTGCCCAGGCGTTGCAGAACGCGGATTTTGGCGGGCAGCGTGCTGTAGTCGATTTCGTTGTCGTAGAGCCACGGGTAGGGCGGCATGATAGAGCCGGGCGACATGCTCGTCGGGTCCAGCATGTGGTTGTAGTGCCACGAGTTGGGGTACTTGCCGCCCACGCGGTGCAGGTCGGGGCCGGTGCGCTTGCTGCCCCACAAAAAGGGCCGGTCGTAAATGAATTCGCCCGCTTTGCTGTACTCGCCGTAGCGCTCGGTTTCGGAGCGGAACGGGCGCACCATCTGGGTGTGGCAGTTCGAGCAGCCTTCCTTGATGTAGAGGTCGCGCCCCTGCAATTCGAGCGGCCGGTAGGGCTTGACCGACGCAATGGTGGGCACGTTGCTCTTAATCAGATACATCGGTACCATTTCCACCACGCCCCCGATGAGGATGGCCACCGTAGCCCCCACGGCCAGCTGAAACGGGCGGCGCTCCAGCCAGCGGTGCCAGTGGCCGGCCACTACGTGCGGGTCCTGGGCTTCGGGCAGCAGCGCCGGGGCCTGGGCTTCTTCGTTGGCCAGCAGCGTACCGGCTTTGGCCGTGCGGTAGAGGTTGTACATCATCAAAAACACGCCGCTCAGATAGAGCAGCCCACCGATGCCGCGCAGGTAGTACATGGGCACCAGTTGCAGCACCGTTTCCAGGAAGTTGGGGTATTGCAGCATCCCCTCGCCGTTGAACTGCTTCCACATCAGCCCCTGGGTGAAGCCGGCCCAGTACATCGGAATGGCGTAGAACAGGATGCCCAGCGTGCCCAGCCAGAAGTGCGTGTTGGCCAGCTTGGTAGAGTGCAGCGGAGTCCGGTACAGGCGCGGCCACAGCCAGTACAGCATTCCGAAGGTGAGAAAGCCGTTCCAGCCCAAGGCCCCAACGTGGACGTGGGCCACAATCCAGTCGGTGAAGTGAGCGATGGCGTTCACGTTTTTCAGCGCCAGCATCGGCCCCTCGAACGTGGCCATGCCGTAGGCCGTGATGGCGACCACGAAAAACTTGAGCACCGGCTCGGTACGCACCTTGTCCCAGGCCCCGCGCAGGGTGAGTAGGCCGTTAATCATGCCGCCCCAGCTCGGCGCGATGAGCATGATGCTGAAGGCCACGCCCAGGCTTTGCGCCCAGTCGGGCAGGGCGGTGTAGAGCAAATGGTGCGGCCCGGCCCAGATGTAGATGAAAATCAGCGCCCAGAAGTGCACGATGCTCAGCCGGTAAGAATACACCGGCCGCCCCGCCGCCTTGGGCAGAAAGTAGTACATCAGCCCCAGGTAGGGCGTAGTCAGGAAAAACGCCACCGCGTTGTGCCCGTACCACCACTGCACCAGCGCGTCCTGCACGCCAGCATACACGGAGTAGCTTTTCATGAAGCTCACCGGCAGGGCCAGCGAATTGACGATGTGCAGCACGGCCACCGTCAGAAACGTGGCGATGTAGAACCAGATGGCCACGTACAGGTGCCGCTCGCGCCGCCGGGCAATGGTGCCGAACATGTTCCAGCCAAACACCACCCACACGAGCGTAATGGCGATGTCGATGGGCCATTCCAGCTCCGCGTATTCCTTGCTGGTGGTAAAGCCCATCGGCAGCGTGACCACGGCCGAGAGAATAATCAGCTGCCAGCCCCAGAAGTGGATTTTGCTGAGCACGCCGGAGAACATGCGCGTGCGGCACAGGCGCTGCAGCGAGTAGTACACGCCCGTGAAGATGCCGTTGCCGACGAAGGCGAAAATAACGGCGTTGGTGTGCAGCGGCCGGATGCGGCCGAACGTGGTGTAGGCCGTGCCCATGTTGATTTCGGGCTTGGCCAGCTCGAACGCCGCCAACACCCCCACCAGCATCCCGATGATGCCCCACACGACGGTGGCAATGCCGAAGTCGCGCACAATCCGGTTGTCGTAGAAGAACGTCTCGACCCCGCGCGGGGGCGGCGGGGCCACCAGCAGCGGCAGCGTCGTAGCCGGAGCCGGAGCAATGGGTAATTTGATTTCTGCTTGCATGGCCTGAGAAGTGGGTTTTTTACCGCTTCAAAGGTCCCCCAAGCCGCAAGCTGAACAGCTGACAAACGTCAGCTCGAAACCTGATTGATGTCAGGGGAGCGGGCTAACATCAAAAACCGGCGTTTTTGATGTTAGCTCAGGTTTCAGGTTGGGATGTATTGGCTTGCCGTCCGCAAATCTCACGCCCTCGCCGTCTGCAAACCTTACGCCCTCGCCGCCCGCAAACCCCACCCCCTAGCCCCCTCCCCGATGGGGAGGGGGGACTAGCTCTAGCTCTAACTTTCTAGTTTCTAGTTTTTTAGAGCTAGAAACTAGTTCCCCCTCCCCACCGGGGAGGGGGCTAGGGGGTGGGGTTTGCGGGCGGCGAGGGCGTGAGGCTCACGCGCGGCGAGCCAGTATACCCCTAACTACGAAACCGCCCTAAAGCTGCTCATCCTCCTCAAACAGCATTCGCACCGCGGGCGTGTAGGTGTCCTCGTACTGGCCCGAGCGCACGGCCCACAGGAAGGCTCCCAAAAAGGCGAGGGCCACCAGCAGGCTGATGCCGATGAGCAGGAAAATAATGGTCATGGCGGGGGCGGGTTAGAGTTGGCGACGGTGGGCGGCGTAGCGCACGAGCAGGGTGGCAAACGTCATCACGCTGAGCGAGCTGAGGGGCATGAGGATGGCCGAGGCAATGGGCGTGAGCCGGCCCTGCACGGCCAGACTCAGGCCGAGGCCGTTGTAGCAAAAAGACAGCCCGAACGTGGCCAGCACGATGTAGCGGCAGTCGCGGGCGAAGCGCAGGATGGTGGCCAGCCGGCCGAAGCTGCCGGCTTCGAGAATGGCATCGCAGGCGGGCGAGAAATTGGTGAGCGTTTCGGTGAGGGCGATGCCGACATTGGCCCGTTGCAGGGCACCGGCATCGTTGAGGCCGTCGCCCACCATCACCACCCGGCGGCCCTGCTGCTGCAAGGCTTCCACGAAAGCCAGCTTATCGAGCGGCGACTGCCGGAACCGCAGCTCGGCCCCGGCCCCGAAGAGCTGCCGGAGCGGGATGGCATCCGCGTCGTTGTCGCCGGTGAGCAGCGCCAGCTGGTAGCGCTGGCCCAGCTCGCGCAACAGTTCCGGCAGCTGCTCGCGGTACTGGCCGCGCAGGTCATAATACCCGGCCAGCTCGTCCTCAAAAGCCACATAGACCCGGCTGTGCTGCTCAGCTGGCGCATTCTCGGGCGCGGCAGCCCCGACGAAAGCGGCCGAGCCGACGCGGACCCGCGTACCGGCCACTCGCCCGCTGATGCCCTGGCCCAGCGTTTCGGCGTAGCGCTCGACCGTAAAGTCAGCCGGCCCCAGGTGTTCGGCCGGGTGCGCCAGATGCGCGGCCAGGCGCTGGCTCAGCGGGTGAGTCGATTGCCCGACCAGCGACGCCACGCGCCGCGCGTTGTCCTCGGTAAGCGTCGGGCCACAGAAGCGCACGGCGGCGCGGTTGGTGTCGGTGAGGGTGCCGGTTTTGTCGAATACGAGCGTGTCGGCGCGGCTCAGGGTTTCGATGACGGCGGCGTTTTTCAGGTAGAGCTGGCGGCGGCCCAGCACCCGCAGCGCGGCCCCCATCGCGAAGGGCGTGGCCAGCGACAGGGCGCAGGGGCAGGCGATAATCAGCACCGAGGTGAAGGCCCGCAGCGCCATTTGGGGGTCGCTGGGGTACCAATACAGCGCCGAGCCTACGGCCAGCGTCAGCGTGAGGGCCACAAAGTAGCGCCAGATGTGGTTGGCGTAGGTTTCGAGGGTGGGCCGGCCGGCTTTCTCAAAGGCGGGGTTGTTCCAGAGCTGGGTGAGGTAGCCCTGGGACACCTCGCGCACCACTTCCAGCTCCACGGCCTCGCCCACCTGCCGCCCGCCGGCGTACACGAGCGCGCCGATTTCTTTGGCCACCGGCGCACTCTCGCCCGACACGAAGCTGTAGTCAATCAGCCCCGCGCCGCGCAGCAGCACCGCATCGGCCGGGATGATTTCCTGGTGCCGCACCCGGATGCGCTGCCCGGCCAGCAGCTCCTTCACCGACACCGACTGCTCGCCGGCCGGGGTGAGCCGCGTGACGGCCACCGGGAAATACGAGGTGAAGTCGCGGTCGAAGCGCAGCGCGTCGTAGCTATGCTGCTGCACCCATTTGCCGATGAGCATGAAAAACACCAGGCCCGTAAACGAGTCGAAATAGCCCGGCCCGCGCTGGGTGAGCACGTCGAACACGCTGGTCGCGAACAGGGCCGTGAGGCCGAGGCTGATGGGAAAATCGAGGTTCACGTAGCGCTGCCGCATCCCCTGCCAGGCCGACTGGTAGAACCCGCGCGCGCTCACCAGCAGCACCGGCAAAGCCAGCAGCAGGCTCAGCCAGCCGAAGACTTTTCCAAACAGCGCGTGCAGCCCTTCGGTAAAGGAGAAGTAATCGGGGAAAGCCAGCAGCATCACGTTGCCAAAGCCAAAGGCCGCCACGCCCAGCTGGTAGTACAGCGTGCGGTTGGCGGCGTGGGGCTGGGCGCCCAGCTCGGCCAGCGTGATGCGCGGCTCGTAGTTGAGCGCGGCCAGCAAGGTTACTACTTCCTTTAATGATGTCGTTTCCGGCTGGTAGCTCACCGTCAGCTCCTTGCGCAGAAAATTCACCCGCGACTCGCGGATGCCCACGTTGAGCTTAAACAGGTTTTCGAGCAGCCAGATGCAGGAGGCGCAGTGCATCTGGGGGATGCTGAGCGTGAGCCGGGCCAGCGCCGGCGAGCGAAACGCCAGCAGCTGGCTCTGCACCGATTCCAGGTCGAGGTAGTCGAAACGGCCCGGCAGCTCCACCGTCCGCACCCGCTGGCCGGCCTGCTCATCGAGCCGGTAGTAGCCGCACAAATTATTGGCCGCCAGCAGCTCATAAACGGCCCGGCAGCCGGCGCAGCAAAAACGCAGCGCCGGCTGACCAGCCAGCTCAATCGGCTCGTCGGGGCAGTCGTCGCCGCAGTGGGTGCAGGCAACGCGGGTAAGGGTTTCGGCGGGGGCAGTAAGGGGCACGGGCAAGCAGGCTGGTGGCAGCCCCAAAGCTCCGGTTTAGTCGAGGTTGGAAAGCTGATGAATGTCAGCGTGGGGGCTGATTCATTTCAGTTTTCGAGGGCTGCTGCTGTCGCAGCCTTTAAGGTGTTCTTGCTTCTGAAAGCGGTTTGGGGAGTTGTGTACGGTTGCTCGCCGCCCGCAAACCTGACCCCTAGCCCCCTCTCCAAAAGAGAAGGGGACTAGTTTTAGTCTATAACGTGTTAGTTACTAGATTTCTAGAACTAAAAACTAGTCCCCCCTCTCTTTTGGAGAGGGGGCTAGGGAGACAGGTTTACGGGTGGCGAGCCTGTTACACCAACCTGAAATTTGCTCTAAGTTTTGCGTAAGCCCTAAATTCATAATTCATAACTCGCCCTTTTGTGGGACAACCCGCGCTGCTTGACCGCCATCACCTTTGCTGCTATGGAAAACGAGCCGGTTCGGGTACTGATTTACGAAGACAACGCGGCGTTGCGCACCAGCCTGGCGGCGCTCGTGCGCTCGGACCCCGACTTCCGGCTCACGGCCGCGCTGGGCCACTGCCTGCGGGCCGAGGCCGATGTGCGTCAGCTGCGGCCCGACGTGGTGCTGATGGATATTGCCTGCCGGGCCGCTCCGGCATCGAGGCTGTGCGGGGGCTGCGGGCGGCCCCGGCCCCGCCGCTTATCCTGATGCTGACCGTATTCGACGACAACGACCGGATTTTTCAAGCGTTGCACGGGCGCTGGTCCGGCCGTGTATGGCCGGGCCGGCGGCACGGGCCAGGCCGGATTATTTGCCGGAAACGTAGCTGTCACCGGCAATCTGAGCAAGGGCGGCGGCTCGTTCAAAATCGACCACCCGCTCGACCCGGAGAACCAGTGCCTCTACTATTCCTTCGTGGAAAGCCCGGACATGCTCAATGTCTATAATGGCAACGTGGTGCTTGATGCCCAGGGCGAGGCCACGGTGGCGCTGCCCGACTACTTCGAGGCGCTCAACCGCGACTTCCGCTACCAGCTCACCAGTCTGGGCAGCTTCATGCCGCTGTTCGTCAAGCGGCGGGTAGCGAGCGGTCGGTTTCGCATCGGGGGCGGCACGCCCGGCGGCGAGGTAAGCTGGCAGGTCACGGGCATCCGGCAGGACCGGTGGGCCAACCAGAACCGCATCCCGAACGCCGCGCCCAAAGAAGTTGAGAACCGGGGCCGCTACCTGCACCCCGCCGCCTTCGACCAGCCCGCCGAGCGCGGCATCGGCTACCGCGCCCCCGAAGCCCCGCGCCTGGCCGCCATCGCGCCCGCGTCGGCCGCCCCGGCTCCGGTCCTCCCAGTCCGCTAAGCCAGCCGCCGCCGGCCGCCGCGACGGTCACCCAACGTGCCAACGCGAAACGCGGCTTCTGTTTTTCTAAGCTGTTTACAGTCAAATTTTTGTCGTTGACAGTAAAAACCCCCGCATCACATCAATATGTCATTGCCGGACGCGTTTTAATTGCTTACTTTTGAGCCGGTTCATATCCATCTTCTCTTCCCACGCTTTTTGTCTCCCCCGTCCTATGAGCACCCTGACCACTCTTCCGCGCGCCGTCCGCCTCCCGCTGGGCCTGCTCGCCGCCGCTCTGCTGCTGGCCGCCCCGGCCCGCGCCCAGCTCACCATCGCCGGCGGCTCGATGACCATTACGCCCAGCACCATCGTGAGCGTGGGCGGGGCCGTGGACGTGCAGAGCGCAGGCACGCTCGACAACCAGGGCAGCCTGCTGCTGACCGGCAACCTGACCAATACCGGTACCATCGGCACCGGCACCGGCCTGTGGCAGCTCAACGGCGCGACCCTGCAAAGCATGACCAGCACCGGTACCGGCGCGCTCGGCACGCTCGAAGTGAACAACGCGGCCGGGGCTACCCTCGGCGCGGCGCTCACCGCCGGCAAGCTCGACGTGAGCGCCGGCCCGCTGCGTTTGGCCAGCTTCGACCTGACGCTAACCGCCACGAGCGGGGCCATCGCCAACGCCAACGCCACCAACCGCTTCGTGGTCACCAACGGCAGCGGGCGGCTCTTTCAGCCGGTGGGCACCGCCCTCACGAGTTTCCCAGTGGGTTGGAACGATACCAACCTGCGGCCCGCCAGCATCACCCGAAGCGCGGGCACGGCCACCTACGCCGTGCGCGTGGCCCAAAACGCGCTGGTGGCCGGCCCCACGGGCGCGCCCTACACCACTCATGCCGTGGCCCTGCGCTGGACCATCGCCGCTCCCGATGCCGTGCCCTACCTCCTGGGCGCGGCCTGGGCGACGACCGACGAGCTGCCCACCTTCGACCGGACCCAGTCGGCGCTGGCCCGCTGGAATGGCTCGATTTACGTGCCCACCGCCTTCACGGCCGCTACCCCCGTGCCGGGCGGCTTCGGTACCCAGTCGCCGGGCCTCACGGCCGACGGCACGTTCATCGTGGCCGACCGCCAGGCCCCGCTGCCGGTGCAGCTTTCGCGCTTCGAGGCCAAGCGCCCCGCCGGCCAACCCCGCGTCGAGCTGAGCTGGGCCACGGCCTCGGAGGTCAATAACCTGGGCTTCGAGGTGCAGCGCCGCGACGAGGGCCAGACCGACTTCCGGCGGGTGGGCTTCGTGGCCGGAGCCGGCACCAGCCTCAGCCCGCACCAATACGCGTTTCCCGACCCCAACACCTTCGACGGGCTGAGCTACTACCGCCTCCAGCAGGTGGACCTGGACGGCACAAACACTTTCTCGCCCGTGCGCGTGGTGAGCGGCTTGCCCGGCGGCACGGTTTTCAGCCTGAGCGCTTACCCGAACCCGGCGCGCGACGTGGCCACGCTCGAAGTCAGTGGCCCCGTGCCCGCCGACCTGACCCTGACCCTGTACGCGGCCGACGGCCGGCTGGTGTGGTCGGGCACCTGGCCCACGGGCCAGACCAAGATGCCGCTCTCGGCTCAGGGCCTGGCCACCGGCGCCTACTGGCTGCGCTACCAGGCCACCGCCACCCAGACCACGGGCAGCGTGAAGCTGGTCGTGGGGCAGTAGGGGCAGAACGTATCGACTCTGCCTAACTCCCCTGCCTATGAAAAACCTTGCTTCCCTGGCCGCCCTGCTGCTGCTGGCCGCTCCCGTTCTGGCCCAAGCGCAACAACCCAGTGCCCCGCCCGCCGCGCCCCAACGGCCGGTGACCGACACCTACTTCGGCCGCACCGTGGTGGACAACTACCGCTGGCTGGAAGATACCAACTCGCCCGAAACGCAAGCCTGGTTCAAGGCCCAGGGCGCGTACACGGCCGCCGTGCTGGCCACCATTCCGGGCCGCGACCGGCTCATTCAAACCTTCGCCGACTACGATAAGCTGGTGACCGTGCGCTACGGCGAGGACGTGAAGCAGCGCGGCAACCGCTTCTTCTACCGCAAGACGCGGCCCAGCGAAAAAGTGGGCAAGCTCTACGTGCGCGAGGGCCGCTACGGCCCGGAGCGGCTGCTTTTTGACCCCACGGCGGGCGTAGCCAGCGGCCGCTCGGTGGCGATGACGGCCTTTTCGCCCAGCCCCGACGGGCTGCTCGTCGTGGTGGGCTTGCAGGAAGGCGGGGCCGAACTCTCGACCCTGCGCACGCTCACCGTGGCCACGCGGGCACTTTCGGCCGAGAGCATCCCGGCCGTGTCTGGCGGCAGCGTGGACTGGCTGCCCGACTCGCGGGGCTTTCTCTACACGCCCAACAACTCGACCGACCCGAAAGACCCCAAAGGCAACCTCGACACCAAAGCTCGCCTGCATCGGCTCGGCACCAGCCCCGCCCGCGACCCGGAGCTGCTTTCCCGCCTAAAAGACCCGGCCCTGGGCATCCGGCCCGACCAGTACCCGATTGTGTTTTCGTCGGACGACCGCGCCCAGCTCTACGCCGTGCTCTCGTCCGTGGATAACCGGGCCAACGCTTGGTTTGCCAACCCCGCCGAGCTGGCCAAAGCTGGTAAATCGGGCAGCCCCATCGCCTGGCGGCAGCTGGCCGCGCCCACCGATAGCGTCTATAACTTCGTCAAGCTCGGCGACCTGCTTTTTCTGCACTCGGTGAAGGGCGCGCCCAACGGGCGTATCCTGGTGACGAGCGCCGCCAACCCCAACCCCAGCACGGCCACCGTGCTGTTGGCGGAAGGCAAGCTCAACCTGACTCATCTGGCGGCCAGTAAAAACTTCTTGTTCGTCGCGCTCAGCGATGGGCTTAATGAGCGCATCCGGCAGTACGACCCGCGCACGAAGCTTTGGGCCGACGTGCCGCTGCCCGGCGGCCCCGCTACCGGCACCACCAACCTCGTGCCCCTCGACGCCACCCACCGCGACGACGTACTGGTTTCGGCCACGTCGTGGAACAACCCCGGCACGCTCTACGACTACGACCCCGCCACCAGGCAGCTTACCGTGAGCGTGTTCGACGTGCAGCCCAAGTACCCCGGGCTGGCCGACCTCGTGGTGGAGGAAGTCGAGGTTCCCAGCCACGATGGGACGCTGGTGCCGTTGTCGCTGATTTATAAGAAAGGGCTGAAAAAGGACGGCTCCAACGTCTGCTTCATGAGTGGCTACGGAGCCTACGGCATCTCGGCCACGCCCTCCTTCAGCCGCCGCAACCTGGCCCTGCTCAACCAGGGCGTCGTCCTGGCCGAAACCCACCCGCGCGGCGGCTCCGAGAAGGGCCAGGCTTGGTACCGGGCCGGCTACCAGACCACCAAGCCCAACACGTGGAAGGACTTCATCGCCTGCGGCGAGTACCTGGTCAAAAACCAGTACACCAGCCCCGCCCATCTCATTGGCATGGGCACGAGCGCGGGCGGCATCCTCATCGGAAGGGCCATCACCGAGCGGCCCGATTTGTTCGCGGCCGCCATCAGCAACGTGAGCTGCTCGAACGCGCTGCGCGGGGAAAACTCGCCCAACGGCCCGGTGAACGTGCCCGAGTTTGGCTCCGTGAAAGATGAGAAGCGGTGCGCGGCCCTCTACGAGATGGATGCATTCCAGCACGTCGTGCCGGGCACCAAGTACCCGGCCGTGCTCTGCGTGGGCGGCTGGAACGACCCGCGCGTCATTGTCTGGCAGCCCGGCAAGCTCGCCGCCGCCCTGCAAAGCGCCAGCACCAGCGGCCGGCCCGTGCTCATGCAGGTGAACTACGACAACGGCCACTTCACGGAAGACAAGCAGGTCGCCTTCCGCAACTTCGCCAACATGTACGCCTTTGCGCTGTGGCAGGCCGGGCACCCCGCGTTTCAGCCCGCGCCGGTGGCGGCCAAGTAAGCGGCTCTTGGCGGACCGGCCTGCTACGGCGATTTCAGCCATGTCTACCGACGCTGAAATCGTGGCCGCGCTCATCACCAAAGGCGGGTGCGACAACCTCAAAGCCTTGCTACTGGGCTTACGGCCCACGGCCGACTACCAGCGCCTGGGCTTCGCTAATTCGGTGGCCAACTTTGGCAGCGCCGAGGGCCGGGCGGCCGAAATCAGCCGCCTCACGGCCAAGAACGCGGCCGGCACCCTCGAAATAGCCGCCAGGGCCGAGTCGCAGTACAAAGCCGAGGCCAAGCTGGAGCTGTCGAAGGACGAAACCCGGCTCAACAACTTAGTGCTCAAAACTTACACCCAGGGCGGCGACGACAAAGCCGAGCGCATGTTCGACGGCAACACGGCCAAAACCCGCGTGGGCCACGTGGGCCGCGTGGACGAGCTGCTGCCGCTGGTAGCCGCCCGCAAAGCCGCCTTGCCGAGCTAAGTCCCGCGTCCCGTGGGGCCGTCGTGCGAGACGACTCCGCGGGACGTATATTTCCCCCGTTTTACCCCCTTACCCCCTCACTTTTTTCCAGTTCAGTTTTATGAGAAAAAACTCCTCTTTCACCGCCTCGGCGCTGGGCCTGCTGTTGCTCGGCGGTGCGCTCGCCCTGGGCAGCTGCAAAAAAAGTACCCCCGACCCGCCCGCCCCGCCCCCGCCGGTGCCGAGCAACGTGTTCGCGGCCGGCTACGAAGAGAATGCCGCTAAAAACGGCATCGCCAAATACTGGAAGAACGGGGTCGCCACCACGCTCACCGACGGCACGAACGATGCCCAGCTGGCCGACATCGCCGTGGCGGGCGCCGACGTGTACGCGGCCGGCTACGAGACGAATACTGCGGGTAATGCCATCGCTAAAATCTGGAAGAACGGCACGGCCACGTCCCTCACGAGCAGTAGCAATTACGGCTCGCTGAGCGGCATTATCGTGGCGGGCACCGACGTGTACGCGGCGGGCTACGAGTTCAGCGGGACGGGGCAATTCGTCGCTAAAGTCTGGAAGAACGGTACGGCCACGGTCCTCAACAGCACGGCGACCAGGCTGCCTGTTACCTCCGGCCTGGCGGTGGTGGGTTCCGACGTGTACGTGGCGGGCTACGAGTTCAATGTGGCAACCACCCAGAGCGTGGCGAAGGTCTGGAAGAACGGCACGGCCACTACGCTCACCAACGTGGCCAACGACGGCTACGCGGCGGACGTTGCCGTAGCTGGCGCGGATGTGTACGTGGCGGGCTACGAGACGAACGCGAGCGGCAAAGGCGTCGCCAAAATCTGGAAAAACGGCACGGCCACCGCCCTGAACGATGGGACGCGCGATGCCGTGGCTAATTCGGTCGTCGTCGTGGGCAACGACGTGTACGTAGCGGGCGTCGAGTTAAACGCGGCGGGCAAAGGCGTCGCCAAAATCTGGAAGAACGGCACGGCGACGGCCCTCACCGATGGCTTAACCGATGCCTTTGCCTCCTGCGTGGTCCTGGTAGGAACCGACGTGTACGCCAGCGGCTACGAGCGGAACGCGGCGGGCAAAGACGTGGCCAAATCCTGGAAGAACGGCACGGCTACGGTCCTCAGCGATGGCAAGAACAACGCCTACGCGCAGGATTTGATACTGGCCCTCTGAGCCACCGGCACCACTTGGTTGGCAGTCGCCAACTGACGCCAAAAATCAAAAAGCTCCGGCCGTCAGGCCGGAGCTTTTTTTGCATCCCAACGGCAGTCAGCCGCGAAGCGGCATCATCCGTTCAATCCGTTCAATCCGTTAAATCTGCGGGGCCTTCTTCTCCAGCACCTCGTCAATCAGGCCGTACTCCTTGGCCTCGTCGGCGCGCATCCAGTAGTCGCGGTCCGAGTTGTCGTGGATTTCCTGGTAGGTTTTGCCGGTGTGCTTGGCCAAAATGTCATACAGCTCTTTCTTGAGCTTGAGAATCTCGCGGGCCGTAATCTCAATGTCCGACGACTGCCCTTGTGCCCCACCGCTCGGCTGGTGAATCATCACCCGCGAGTGGACCAGGCCCGAGCGCTTGCCGGCCGCGCCGCCCGCCAGCAGCACCGCGCCCATGCTGGCCGCCAAACCGGTGCAAATGGTCGCCACGTCCGGGTTCACGAACTGCATCGTGTCATAAATACCCAGCCCGGCATAGACCGAGCCGCCCGGCGAGTTGATGTAAAGCAGGATGTCCTTCTTGGCATCAGCCGACTCCAGAAACAGCATCTGCGCGGTGAGGATGTTGGCCACGTAGTCGTCCACGGCCGTGCCCAGAAACACGATGCGGTCCATAATGAGGCGCGAGAACACGTCGATTTCGGCGAAGCGCGTCGGGCGCTCCTCAATCACGGAGCGCGTCATGCCGGTCGGCATAATCAGCCCGCCGCGCGTCTGGCCCTCCACGTGGCGGATGTACTGGTCCACGCCCAGCCCGTTGAGGCCCTGGCCTTTGACGGCGAATTTGCGAAACTCTTGTTTATTCAGCATTGGGTTAAAATGTGGCACAAGCAGAAAGCTCGTACGGGTGGAGAAAGCGAAGGACGTTGGTGTAGCGTGGACTCTGCGAGTCCGCGCGTCGAACGGCTTAACAACGATAGAACGCGCGGACTCGCAGAGTCCGCGCTACAAAAAAACGCCTTCACGCGGAGCGTAAAGGCGTTTTACCAGTCCCAAAACCAATCCGAGAAGTTTATTCCTCGTTTCGGATGCGGAATTCGGCGGCCGTTACCGGCAGGGCTTTAACAACAACTTTGCCGCGCAAGTTTTCGACCACGCGCTCTGCCAGAATGGCCTCGTAGGTGTCTACGTACTGCTTGCCGTTGTCGGCCTGCAGCTGCTTGCTGACGTAGCTGCGCATGGCTTCGCGCATGTCGTCGTTGGCGCTCATGCCGCCGAACTGCTGCATGAGCCGGTCCAAGGCGCGGTCCTCAATCTCGGTTTGCGAGACGCGAAAATTCTGCTCCTCGACCACTTTGTTGCGAATCAGGCTCCACTTCAGCTCGCGGGCGTAGTCGTCGTAGTGGGTTTCGATTTGCTCGGCCGTGAGCTTGCCCTCGTTGTTGCGGAGCAGGAATTTCTGGAAGAAGCCTTTCGGCAGCGCAATCGGGGTCTGGGCCACGAACTTGTCGATGAGCTGCCGGGTCATCAGGCCCTCGGCCTCGCGCTGGTAGTTTTCGCCCACGACTTCGCGCACTTTGGCATCGAACTCCTCGCGGCTCTTCACTTCCTCCGGCCCGAACACCTTGTCGAACAGCTCCTGATTGTACTCCGGTTGCGCCGTGCGGTTA
>Ga0209511_1000570_pt1 | contig 36602 bp, 34 predicted proteins | sample SSSSmetaG_FD_184141 | JGI IMG/M metagenome (GOLD analysis project Ga0209511, IMG submission 184141) | Glacier valley bacterial and archeal communities from Borup Fiord, Nunavut, Canada, to study Microbial Dark Matter (Phase II) - ​SSSS... | ecosystem: Environmental > Aquatic > Freshwater > Ice >... | reverse complement strand
TGAGCTGCTCTGGACATGATAATTTACTCCTTTGTGAAAAAGTTTTATTTATTTTATCATATCAAAGAGATTTCTGCCTTAACTTTCTAATATAATTAGTGCGAAAAATATTTACCTTTCAGAGCTGGCTTATATCTATCACATATTGGAATAAAAATGAACGCAAAGAATAACAATATATTTAGTTAGGAATTAAAATCTAATCGAAAGGAGGATAATCATGAAAGCATCAGTTGATCAAGACGGATGCATCAGTTGTGGCTTCTGTATTGATGCATGTCCTGAAGTTTTTAGTTATAACGATAACGAACTATCACAAGCAATTGAAGGCGATATTCCAGCAACAAGTATAGAAAGTGCCAAAGAGGCAAAAGATGGCTGCCCAGTCAGCGTCATAGATATTACGGAGTAGAAATATAAATTTGAACCTGTCCCCAAAGACACCATAACCCGAAAGAGACAAAATATCCACGTACGTATCGTAACGTATTTCGCTTACCCATATCTCGCAATGGTACAAACCTTGACAGGCTGTTACAGGATGCAAGTGCATGCATGTATCGGAAGATGTATATCGTATACCATTACATCCGGTCATAATTGTTCGAAAGCAGAAAGACATGAGCTTTTCATGTCATTTCTGCCTCGAACCATTGTGACCAGATGTAGAGGTATCCGATATACATCCCGATGCATGCGTGCGCTTGCATCTTGTAACAGCCTTTTCAACTCAACTATCCATTGCGACAACTTATAACCAATCCCTAAATCCGAAACATCACCAGGTTAGCCTGCGTCCCCGTATTTGCCAATTGAACTCTTCCACCACTACTATTAATAAGAAAATATCTTTGGTTCATCTGACAAACCTTAAGCAGTGCATTTCCTGAAATTTGATTTGTCAAAGCAACCGGTGTACTTGTAGTAATACTATCATTATTAAATGAATTTATTAAGGAAAATGAAATTTCCTTCACATCTGTAGAACCTCCGAGAGAGATGTTCCAAGACACATAATAATATCCACAAATGGTAATCCATATACCTCCTGTAGTTTCATCATAGCAAATTCCATAAGGAGTTTTTGTGATAGTTTGGTTAAATGGAAGCTTCTCACCATGATTTAATATTCTAGCAGGTTGATTCGTGGTTTGCAGTTCGATAGCTACACTGTCCTCACACGCTCCTCTCATTACTTCCCTACCAATTCTACAATTCGCATTCCTGCTTGCCGTAATGTTGGAGCAAAAGTTAAGGTAGCTCCACTATTATTGGTAAGACTTATATTCATTGGAGCATTGGTTACCTCAATAATTGTATTACCATAGAATACATTTGGTAAAACTACTGGTGAAAAAGATTCTCCTAATATGACTCCTTTCGAACAATCAATCAAAGTAAATCGAATACTTTCTGCATTGGTTGATCCACTGATTCCAACCCACCAATCCACTAAATAACGACCATTTGAACAGAATTCAATTACTCCTGAATTGTTCTTTATATCTTCCGAAAAGCTCTTAACAACGTGATCAAAAGGTATCGGAAGAAGAACTGCCAGATTAGTTCCTCCCGCTCCAATTAATTGTAATTGGACACCACCAAATGTTTGTTTCTTAACTTCAAAAGGTGTTACATTTACGATTACAATACCCGCTGTTACGTCAGCATTATCTGTAAAACTGGCTTCTCCTTCCGATTTATTAATTAATCGAAATGAAAAACAATCCTTTACTTCCAAAAGTGCAAAGCCCGAAACCTGTGTAGTCTTCATTCCACTACTTGCAGAATAAGTAACTGCAGGTTCTTCGTTTGTAACAATTGCAAATTCCGGACCCATTATTCCTAATGTAGTTTTCAAGGAAACGAACCATGAAACATAATATTTTCCAGGTGAATCAAATGTAAACACACCATTTAAATAGTTTATATTGTCATCATCGTTGACAATGGATTGATTAAATAATACTGGCTCATTAACCTCTACTGTCCCCTGCATTGTTCTTTGACGTTGTATGCCCAAATTTGGCATTGTAGATACCTCCCATTCATGATTAGAGCCTTCTTTTAGCACTCCATCAACCTATAATATATTTAAGTACTATTATATTATGTTGGATTCAGTGAATTGGGGACTTTCCAAATCAATATATAAAAAGTTCCTGTGTACAATGGAAGAATTTCTGATATACTATGTAAAAAAGGAGCTGATACTATGAATAATTTTATACAAGAACAAAACAGAATTTATCAAATGAATGATAATAATGATGTAATAGCGGAAGTGACCTTCCCAGCAATCTCAGACAATGTAGTAAATGTAAACCATACCTTTGTGGATGACTCACTTCGAGGTCAAGGAATCGCCGGTAAGCTCATGGAAGCCACCGTGGCCACTCTTAGAGAACAAAACAAAAAAGCACAGTTAACCTGTACTTATGCAATCACTTGGTTTGAAAAACATCCTGAAAATGCTGATGTTGTAGCTTAATATAATTGCATTAGGTTCAAACTATGACAGGCTGTTGCAAGCTACAAGTGCATGTGTGCACTTGTAGCTTGTAACAGCCTGAAAGATTATCTTTGCCGCTAATCTATTATTTAAAGCATAATAATTTATCGTGATTTAATATGATTGAACCATTCCTTCGTTGCTTCTAAATGCTCTTTTGGTATCTTATTGCTAACTTGTTCATGTAGCCATCCTAAAGTCTTACTGTTTAAATACTGTCTCATCTGGTCTTCTGCTTCTAACATTACAACGTTTATGATACAAGGACATTTTGTATATGTATCCGGTAAATTATTTTTATCTAACAATATCTCCTTTTGCCTAATTTCAGCACACTGAAAAAATGGAGTCTTCCCTTCTACTGCTTCTACTATATTCCAAAAGGTTATACTTTCTGGAATACGTGCTAGCTCATATCCCCCATTAACGCCTGGAATCGACTTTACAATCCCTGCTTTCCCAAGCTTTGTATATACTTTTGATAAGTAAGTTTCTGAAACTCCTTGATATGCCGCTAAATCTTTAATTCCAACAGCCTTTCCTGATGGAATATCTACCATATATAATAAGCAATGTAATGCATACTCTACTCCTATGGAAAATTGCAATACAATCCACCTCCTAAATAACAATATTATCTTCCCACATAATACTTCATTATTTTTTATTAGTCAATATGCACGTTTCAATTATAGACAGCATTTATCTTTAATGCAGACAATACTTTTCATTAATTACAGACAATACTTATCATTAATTACAGACAATACTTATCTTTAATATATGTTGACATCATAAGAAATTCGTTGTATACTATTTGTAGACAATATGTATCGACGATATGATATATCTTCAATTGACATATGTATTGATTAATTAAATTTTTAGGAGGATTAATATAATGCTTACAGAAAAGTTTTTTGATGTAATAAAAAAGGAAGGTGTTGTTTCAATTGTATCCTGGGGGATAGATGTACCACATGTGGTTAACACTTGGAACTCATATTTAGTTGTAACCTCAGATGAAAGAATTTTAATTCCTGCATATGCAATGCGTAGAACAGAAAAAAATGTAAATCAAAACAATAAAGTAAAGATTACTTTGGGTAGTAAAGAAGTTTTGGGTTATAAAGATTATCCGGGGACAGGCTTTGCGATTGAAGGTACAGCAAAATACCTTGAAGAAGGTTCAGAATTTGATATGATGAAAGAAAAGTTCTCATTTTTAACTAGGGTGTTAGAGGTAACAGTTACATCAGCAAAACAAATGCTTTAAATATAGAAAACTATTGCAAGCTACAAACGTATGCGCTTGTAGCTTGCAATACTATCTTTAAATATTGTGGCATGACTATAAATATTGTGACATGACTGCAAATAAAACTAACGTTCACATTCTTATCTAAAATTGGTAATTGCGTATGTAACATACTCTTTTTCAAAATGATAGCCTAATTTTTCTGACAATGCTACAGATTCTCTGTTTGCAGCATCCCAACTCGGGTAAAGCTCTCTATCCAAACATTCAAGTATTAGTTTTGAAGCACAGGCAAGCGCCAATCCTCTTCTTCGATATTCCTCTTTTGTGTCTAATTCAATTTCTATTCCCTTATCATATATCGTATAGGACGATGCACCGCTAACAGGCTTATCCTTATGAAACGCAACAAAACCAAGCCCGTATTTTACAAAATCATGGTAGGTCGGAAACTGAGAGCAGAAATCCCGTGACCATTCTTCACTTGGAAGATGATTGTATATTTCTTCATCTATCTTCCGAAGGCTGTAGTCAGATGGAAGTTTTTCAATATATGAATGCAGTTTTTCTGTATCAAATACATGAAGTTCTTTTTTAATAGCATAACGAATAAATTTGTGACAATTATTTTTATATTCCTGCACAATTAGATCTGCCCACTCCCCATCTTGTGGTATCATTAAAATACACTGTGAGGCAAAATAATCCGGAATATTTCTTACCAGTTCCATATTCGAGACACCTGCAAAAAAGCAGAAATCTCCCACTAATATCTGCGCTGATTTGGGATTTTCGATATCATCAGCCCAAGCCTTTCCCATATATCCCTGCAAACATGACCATAAAAGTGTTTCATTCCAACCTTCAAAAATCGAAGCAATTTTATACATATCTTCTTTATTCAAGCAGTACATCGTGATACCCTCCATAATTTGAATATAATCTAACATCCCTTATTACTTTGCTGCTCCAATTTCTTTTAAAACATTTTGATACAGAAAATTGAGAAACTTCAATTCACGAGAATATGTTTCAACTTTATCCATTTCAAATTCCTGCTTATAAACAGCCCTCTCCGTAACTAAGTAAACAATATGCTTTTTATCCGTTGGTAATGGATATTCTTTCGAAGTTGTAAGTTTATCTAATACTTGTTCCGAACTTTGCAAAAAAGCAATAGTCGCCATTCTGACTGCTTCATATTTCTGACCCAAACCAATTTGCCCCCCGCCTGTAGAAAAATATAAGCTAGTTGTTCCGTCTGCAGCACAAGCCAAAGACACTACTGTATCCCCCATATCCATATCAACAACAGAAGCATAAACCGGATGACTGTTCTTATCTCCCGAAAGTAGCTCTGCCAACGGTTTCAATTCAAGTACCTGCTGTCTCAAACACCAATAAGGGCTCACTTTATCTTTTTCTTTTCTAAATATATTCAAGCTCAATTCCCCCCTAATAAGCAGATGCTACGATGCATTATGTATTATTAATTTATTTATTTATTTATTTATTTATTTATTTATTTATCCAATATTATACAACATCTATATCCAAGATACCACCACGTTTTGATAATATATGTAAAATCAACTTCTATAACATACTAAAATAAGTATTCAATAATCCATTTTATTTCTAAACAAATCTTTAAATAATCTATAAAAATTCTTTGTTCTATCAACTATGCCCCGCAATGCTATCAAACCTTGACAGGCTATTGCAAGTTACAAGCGCATGCATGCGTCGGATAATGTATTTCGTATACCGTTACAGCCGGTTACAATTGTTCGAAAGCAGAACGACATGATGCCTTTAAATCATGTCGTTACTGATTCGAACCATTGTAATCGGCTGTAGAGGTATCCGAAATACATTCCGATGCATGTGTGCACTTGTAGCTTGCAACAGCCCTCAATAACCTAAACCATTGCGATACCATGTTTTATTCGACACTCTTAAGCGATTCCACCATGTCAATCTTTTTTAGTTTAAAGTACATCACAAAGTTCACAAAAGCCGAAAATAGACAGGTAAGTAAGATACTAAAAATATAGCTGCTTAGGTCAATGTTCCGCCCAAACATAACCATATCAATTTCGACTGTAACAATAACAAACCGATGTAAAATACTTCCCATAACTGTACCTGCGAGCGCACCAATCAGAGTCAACATGATATTTTCTCGATAAACATATTCTGCAAGCTCATAATCATAAAATCCCAGAACCTTAATTGTAGCAAGCTCTCGCCGTCTTTCATTAATATTAATATTATTAAGATTATAAAGAACTACAAATGCAAGTGCTCCCGCTGAGATAATAAGTACATAGATTACAATATTTAAGCTTCCCAACATATTGTCAATCTGATTTCTTAGTTTACTTACATAAAATATATTTGTTACGCCAGGTAATTTAAGTATTCCAGCACCTATCTCATGTTCCTGCTCCTTATCGGGGTTTGGTATAAGTAAAAGGTATTCATTATTCTTTGCTGTCTTTCCAAAGTGTGTTTTATAATATTCCGGAGTCATATAGACATAATGCTGCATATAATTCTCCGAAATAGCAGACACCGTTACCTCGACCTTACCAGCATCTCCTTCCTCTATCGTTATGGTATCTCCCACCTTAATCCCAAGATTATTGGCCACCTGTTCCGTGAGGATTACTCCGTCATCCGCAAGATTATATGGAGTATGCATAATTCTGCTTCGTAGAGTTACATAATCCGCTATATCTTCTATACTACTTGGAATAAATAAAGTAATACTTTTCTTTGATCCTTGAAAGCCAATCTCTACTGTACTTTCTCGAACCTGGAGAGAAGAATCTATTTCTTCCTGTTGCTTAAAGTAATCCTCTATCTTACCAATCTCCTCCGGTGTTGCATCATTTTCAATACTTACAGCACCCTCATAAAGTTGAATCTCATCGAATTGTCTTGTATATATGACAAAAATAGAATCCTTTAGCCCAAATCCAACTAATAAAAGTGACATACACCCACCAATTCCAAAAATGGTCATAAAAAATCGCTTTTTATAACGGATCAAATTACGAATTGTAGCTTTCCAAGTAAAGGTTAGCCTATTCCATAGGAATGGAATTCTTTCGAGCATAACTCGTTTGCCATTTTTTGGCGCAATCGGTCTCATCAGTTCTGCTGGTTTTGCTAAAAGCTCCTTATAGCAGGCAAATACGGTTGCGATACCCACACAAAGAATTGCAACTACCGTTGAGAGCATTGCATAATAGGCATTAAATGGAGATAAAACCTCGGGGATAATTGGATACATGATTTTATATGCCGTAATGATAACCCGCGGAAATACTTGCTCTCCGATTAAGAAGCCAAAGATACTACCTCCGAGCGTTGCAAGTAGCGCATATAAAATATATTTCATAGCAATCGATTTTTTAGAATAACCCAGTGCTTTTAACGTACCAATTTGTGTTCTCTCTTCTTCTACCATTCTCGTCATGGTTGTTAAGCTGATAAGTGCCGCTACCAAGAAGAATAAAGCAGGAAACACTTCACCAATTGCACCAATACGATCTGCATTTTGTCCATACTCTACATAAGCCTCTAAAGTATTACGGTCTAGCACATACCAGGTAGGAGGTTTTATGCTATTAATTTCTACTTCTGACGCAGCAATCTTTGCATCGGCATCACTAAATTCTTTCTCTGCTTCCGCTTTTGCCTGATCAAAATCATTCATTATTTTCTCTAATCCAATATATCCAGGTGGCATTCTTTGTATATTCGCAAGCTCCGCTGTCATCCTCTGATTTGCCTGTTCCTTCGCTGTTTCAAGTTCTTTTTTTGCCTCATCAATCTTCTTATATGCTTCACTATATAATTCATCATATCTGAGCTTGGAACGTTCTTTTGTAATATCTTCAATATTGGCTGCAACATCTTCCACTAATGCATCATATTCATCGGTGTATGCCATCAGTTCTTTTGCACCTTCTACTGCTACATATACCTGTGAATATACCTCCATCGCAAATACTTCAGGTAGTACAACGATAAAACTATTTATTTCACCATTTCCTATACTGCTGCTCCCTCTCTGAAAAGACAAATAATAAGAGGAATTACCAGTTCCTACAATAGTGTAATAATCCTCTTTTAACGTATTAGACAGCGGCTCCTTCGTACCAGAATTTAACGAAATCTGATCTCCTATTTGATAGCCCGAAGATTCTATAAAACGTTGATCTACCAAACATTCATTTTCTTTTTCTGGCATTCTGCCTTCCAAAACAGTATATTGATTTAATCGTGTCGTTGCAGACATCACTTTAAGTACGAATTCATTCCCATCGACACTACAAAGTACATCAGTTGAATATGCTGGCTCCACCTCATTAACACCAGCAACCTGTGATATTGCCACTATATCTTCATCTGTCATACCAAGCGTACTTAGCACCCGAATATCCATGAGATTACTTTGATCATAATAGGAATCGGCTGTAATTCTCATATCTGGTTCGGTAGCACGGATACCGGCAAAGAAGGCTACTCCAAGTGCAACAATCAAGAAAATCGAAAAAAAGCGGTTTAAACTTTTCTTTAGCTCCATGATAAAATCTTTATGCAATGCTTTTTTCTTCATCGTTTCCTCCGCCTACCATTCTATCATTTCTACCGGAACCGGCTCTTCGTTTAATATCATTTTTGATACTTTTCCATTTTTTATCTTGATCACACGGTCCGCCATCGGAGCTAATGCTGTATTATGAGTGATTACGATGACTGTCATTTGCTTTTCTCTACAGGTGTCCTGTAAAAGCTTTAGAATTGATTTTCCAGTATTGTAATCCAGTGCTCCCGTTGGTTCATCGCAAAGAAGCAGCTTAGGATTTTTCGCAAGTGCACGTGCAATGGATACTCTTTGTTGCTCGCCACCTGATAGCTGTGCAGGGAAATTATTTAATCTCTCCTCTAGCCCAACATCCTTTAATACCTGTGCTGCATCTAAAGGCTCCTTGCAAATTTGTAAAGCAAGCTCCACATTTTCCTTTGCCGTCAAATTCTGTATTAAATTATAGAACTGAAAAACAAAACCGATATCATCACGACGATATGCCGTTATTTTCTTCCCATGAAACGATGTGATATCGATACCATCTACATAAACATTACCGCTTGTGGCAGAATCCATACCGCCGAGAATATTTAATACAGTCGTTTTACCTGCGCCACTTGGTCCTATAATTACAACAAATTCCCCTTTTTCAATTGCAAAGTCTATGCCATCCACTGCATTAATTTCAACCTCGCCCATGTGGTAGGTTTTTCGTACATTTTCTAATTTAATATATTCGCCCACGTTAAAATCCTCTTTTCTATTGATACGATCTATCGTAAACCCTATTTTATCCTCATTTTCCATTTGCTACAAGTACTTTAATCTGAATTAATTATAAACTTTATTAATATTTTGTAGGTAAGCAAGCAAAATTCATATTTTTGATTTTTCTGTAAATCCTATTATAAATAACATGAATTGATACTATATTATTTATTCAATATATGAAATTATACTTTTGTCACTAGAACTTAATTACAAAAATTATAGGTAGCCTAATTTTTTATCAATGGAGGAAATTAAAATGGAAGTACTGAAAATCGTGATCACTTCTTTGGGATCTTTGGCCGTGCTATTTATTCTTACTAAAATCATGGGCGATAGAGAGATGTCCCAGTTAAGTATGTTTGATTATATCGTTAGTATTACGATCGGTTCCATTGCTGCTGAAATGGCTACTGCACTTGAAGGAGATTTAATTCAGCCTCTTACCGCTATGATCGTATATGGATTAGTCTCTTTCGGTATTTCTTATGTAACCTGTAAATCTATCAAGCTAAGGAGATTTGTTGAAGGGCACGCAATGATACTTTATCAAAATGGTCATATCTATGAGAAAAATTTGTTAAAAGCTAAATTAGATGTTGATGAATTTCTTAGCATGTGCCGTATTTGTGGCTATTTTGATCTCGAAGAAATTTACACTGCAATTCTTGAATCCAATGGTAAACTCAGTATAATCCCTATCGTAAATCACCGTCCTGCTACTCCAGCTGATTTGAGTTTAAATCCTACGCAGAACTATCCTTTAGCAAATGTGATTATTGATGGTAAAATCTTAAAAGATAATTTGAAGTCTACAGGAAATAATGAAATTTGGTTAGAAAAGCAACTAAGTTCCCATGGTGTCGCCGATATGAGTGATGTTTTTCTTGCTAATTATGATGTTAGTAAGAATAAAATAAATATTTATGTAAAATTAAAGGATGAGCTATCTAACGATATATTTAAATAATGGATATGTCTTTCTTCTTTTGATATATCAAATCTGATTATTGGGTGTAGCCCTATATAATATCTAAATAATTGGTAATATGATTTAGATTAAAATCATAATATATTACAAGTTATCAATTAAGAGGTTGTTATGAAAAAAAAATTTAATTCAAAACATGGAATAATAATAATTGAGCTTATTTTAATTATAGCATTATTCTCAACCTTATTATATCGAAGCAATACAAATGATAGTATCTATGATACAGTCTATGCTACTAATCCTGATACCGAAAAAGATTATATAAAATGGGTGGATTTTGGCATCTCTTGTGCCGCCTTAGAAAGAGCCTATAAGTTTGATGTTGAATCACAAACTGAGGAAATAAAACTTAATTGGATTGAACTATTGGCATATTTAGGCGTCAAATATGGAGGGGATTTTTCTAAATATAAAGAAAAAAACATGGTTGAGTTAGTAAAAAAGATACGAAGTTCCGAAGAAACAATGGAATCTATGACGGCCGATATGAAATATTATAATTATTATTTGGAAGCCTACTCTGCAGTTCTTGGTGGCTTCGTTGGTGAATATGAAATTCAGATTCAAAGCGAAACCAATTCCGAGGAACTGGTATGGGTTAAAAAATATGGACTAAAAGCATTCTTACCAATCGCAAAATTCTATCCCTATAGTCAATTTGATGATTTTGGAGTATCAAGGTCCTATGGTTTTAAGAGAAAGCATCTTGGACATGATATGATGGGTCAGGTGGGTACTCCCGTCATAGCCGTAGAGTCCGGATATGTGGAAGCACTCGGATGGAACAGGTATGGTGGATGGCGTTTAGGAATACGAAGCTTTGATGGGAAACGTTACTATTATTATGCTCACCTTAGAAAAAACTTTCCCTATAATAAATCACTCGTGGTTGGAAGTATTGTAACTGCTGGTGATGTAATCGGTTATCTTGGACATACCGGTTATAGTCTCACAGAAAATACCAACAATATTGCTACTCCTCATTTGCATTTTGGTATGCAGCTCATCTTTGATGAATCGCAAAAAGAAGGTAACAATGAAATTTGGATTGATTGCTATAGTCTGGTGCGGTTCTTGTATCGAAACCGCTCTGAAACGGTAAAAAATCTCGAAACCAAAGAATACTCCAGAATCTATGCTATGAAGGATCCCGCTGCAGAGGCTTATTCGAATAAAGATAAGGAAAATAATAATATAATTAATAATACTGAAAATAATGAAGAAGAAAATATTTCGATTAAATTATATGAATGATTAGAGTGTCATAAGTCCAACATTGACTGTAATTATGAATATCAATGTATATATATTCAGCTTGGCGTCGAACTTTAGTTCGATTCGATCAGGCTGAAAGTGGTGTTATTATTTCGTCAAGACTCATGGTTTTAGAGGCTTGTAAGAAATATACCATGTTTATTGAAAATAAACATTTTGAAGGAAAGGCAGCCAAATGAATGTATATACAGTGATATTCATTCAAATCACTAAAACGGACTTATGACACTGTAATCATGAATAGTAACTTAATACTTTCTAGTACTGTTTTTGAACCCTCTTTTTTTTCATCAAACATACAAGTGCAAGTACAAGTGGTATTACATATTGAAAAACAATATTAGCATTAACCATGATATTTTTATAAAGGTATTCAAGTTCAAACTGTGTACTACTTAAGTAGAATGTCAAGTAATAAACCAGCATGATGATTGGTACATATAAGAATCCCATATGATCTAAGTCGAATATCCATTGTAAACATCGAATCAAGATAATTGCAAAAATACATATCATAACAAAATCAGATAACAAACAAATCAATGTTATAAAAGCTTCAAAACGTTCAAAAGCATTTAAGATAGAAATATTTTTCACTGCAACAAAAAAAGGATAAGGTAATCTGGCTGTTAGCTTAGCCCCATTGATTCCAATGGTAGTTGCTGTAATGAGAAAAGCAATTGCTGTAAATCCACCAATGCTAAACCATAGCTTATTGATGTGTTGCTTTGTAAGGTTAAGTCTAAATTTGTCAGAGAAAAACAAAGTGAGTATGATATATCCTCCAATTGCTACTACATTTTTGGCCGCATTTATAGTAGGACGTACATTAATTGTTGAAACCGGTTGTAGATAGTCAATTCGAATTCTTGGAATTGCACAGATAATTAATACTGCCAAAAGCAGTAGAATTGGAACTAGCGTAAATTCAGAAATACGAAAAACCGTTTTCATTCCTTTTTGCAATGCATAGCAAACAAGAAGAATCATGCTAACCAAGAAGAAATTTGTCTTCGTATAAGGCATCAAAGTTGCTTGTAAGGAAGAGGAATAGATACTTACTTTGGTTACTAATGTAAACAATATCCATAGAAAATAGATAAAAATAATACATTTTGCAACAAACTTTCCCAAGGTATGAACCATAATTTCATATAGATTAAAACCAGGAAAAACTTTTAATAGTGCGATTATGATTCCAGTTAGCGGCATGATGACTAGGAGCGACAACAAGGTACTAAAATAACCGTTTTTACCCGCTTCCGATGCTACTGCGTTCGGAATTTGTCTTAATATTGGTGATATTGTTATAAAGATATACATAAATCCAATTTGCCGAAACGTTACTTCCTTATTCATTGTCATCACCTCATAGTTTGTCTTATTAAAGCTGCTATACTGGGTAGATATGGGTTTAATTCATACAGGATACCTAAGGAGAAACTTATTATAACGAAGCACAGAAATAATACGATTCCCTTTTTATTTTCAAGAATTTCATCTTTTTGCTTGATTGCTATAATTACAATGAAAAGGGCAAAAATATAAATCATTTGTTTACCTCGCATTTCCAATCATAAATGATTTTGAAATCTTCGAATTAATATCAAATACATAGTTCAAATCTTGTATATTCTCGGACCATTTCGGTTCTGCAGTCGCCCATTCTTTCGCATTCTGAATCTCAATCATCCTTGCTATCCCAAATATATCTAAATTAGATGAAATCGAAAAATTAATCGCCTTATCAATCATATCTTTAATATAATTATTCTGACTATTTGTAAGTTCATCAAGCTTATCCTTCGTAAAAATGTCCTCCTCTGTATTCACTTCTTTGATGAAGGATTCAAAATCGATTTTAATCGTAACTGTAATTATGCCCTTTTTTACGTTCGTTTTTAATTTTGTTTTTGTATTCGATACCAATAAGCCTACGGTATCACTAATATAGATTGGACATCTTCGAACGATATTTTTTACAAAATTAACACCCATTGCGGTTGTACCATCTAGGTAATCATACAATTGTAAGTGATCAAATACGGCATATCCCTCAATGAGAAAGCTATCTTCATCATATAGTAAACTAGGAATTAGGATACTCGAATAGGATTGCTCCATTTCATTGAGCAGCCCAAGGATTGTATTGTCATTTCTTGTCAGTGTCTCAAGCTGTTTTTGACTGAGTGCTTCCAGATCTTCGTTGATTAACAACTCATTTTCCACCCCATCCTGTAAAACAGTGGAGGCATCCGTTTCCTTTGTAATATACACAAAGGATTCCAGCTTAATTGTTTCATCTCGCGAGAGGAAATCCAGACAGTAATCGATACCGTTTTTTGCCGCCTCTTCTCCAATTAAATAGTAGCTCGTTTGCGCTAACGTTATATTTTTCTTGTTCTTCAGTTTTAAATTCTCATATGCTTGGTATACTGTATTCCCTGATGCCTGTATGATGTCTACCTTCGCTGATTCTGCATCTGCGCCTCCTCCTATACTATAAAGCGCACTTAAGGTATAGTTTTCACCCGACCAGTCAATTCCTAGCACATGAATCATATCAACTTCATCAATCTCTTGTCGATTCATATCATGGGAACAACCACATAGTAAAAAAGGTATCATTAAAAGGAGTAACCGTTTCATATTCTTTCTCTTTTCTAATCTATTTTTGTTTTCTTTTATTTTTATCCGCTATTCCATCTGGACGCATTTTGAAATATTTCACTGGAAAACGAAATAAGGTATCTTTATGATTCATTGATTCTATATCAACAAATGGAGATAAATAAGCAACTCCATAGTTATCCAAACTACATAAATGGGTAACCAACAAGATAATTCCTACCATTAATCCAAAAAAGCCAGCAAAGGAAGCTAAAATAGCAAAGCCAAAACGAATAATACGAATTGCACTACTTAAATCCTGATTTGGTACCGTAAACCCTGCAATACCTGACAATGCAACTATAACAACCACTGCAGGGGAAACAAGCTGTGCAGAGACAGCAGCTTGGCCTACCACTAGTCCGCCAAGGATTGACATTGCTGTTCCTACTGTTTTAGGTAGCCTCAGTCCCGATTCAATTAATATTTCAAAGGCTAGCAATAGTCCTAAGACTTCGATAGCTGACGAGAATGGAACACCTAGCTTTGCCTTCTGAATCGATAACGCCAATTGAACCGGTAACATTTGATTCTGAAATGTGGTAACTGCAATGTAAAATGCTGGCAGTAATATAGTGCCAATCATTGCCAAATATCGAATTATTCGTAATGAAGAACTAATAATATAATTATTTGCATAGTCATCTGAAGACTGCATTAACATAGGTAACTGGCACGGCAGCAGATAGACAAAGGGAATACCATCCACAATTAATCCAATTCTACCATCCGAAATATTTGAGCAGCACCTGTCCGGTCGTTGTGTATACATTGCTTGTGGAAAGATACTTTTTTTGTTATCAACGATAAACTCTTCCACAAACGATGGAGTTGAGATACTATCGATATCAATATTTTTAAGTGAATCCTTTAATTTATTCACTGTATTCATATCAGCCACATTACTTAAATAAGCAATTGATAAATCGGTCTTCGATACTTTTCCAACGCTCATTTGTTCCATCACCAAGTATTCTGATCGAATTCTTCTACGTATTAAAGCAGTATTGGTTCTCATCACTTCAATAAATGCATCTTTTGCACCTTTCATAACACCTTCATCCGAAGGTTCCGATATGGACCGTTTATCAAAGGTTCTGACATCAAATAAAAGTGCCTTTTTTTCTTGATCAAACAAGAGCGCCGCCATGCCACTCATAACACCTTTTAAAACCAGCTCATAATCATTGGTCTCAGAGGCAAAAGCATGATATGCCGCACCTTCTAGCAGATAATTTAATACGCTTTTCTCATCCATGCATGCCTTTAAGCCCTGATCTAAAGAAATCGGGCGGAGAATTGTTTGATCAAGTAAATCTGAATTTACTAAACCATCTACACAAAACACAGAGATAATTATATTATTCTTATGATTGATATGAATTGGACGAACCAGAACATCTCCACTTTGTGAAAATAATTCTTTGATCTCCTTAGAATTAATTACTTGACTCATCGCTTTCCTTCTTTCTTTCCATCCTCCGAAACCCCTATCTATATTGATTCTTTCTTAAATCGGGTTTTTTATTCATTCGTAATCTAATTTTCCGATAACCTTGTTCAGAACAAAAAAAGAGTTCCCGCGGGAACTCTTTTTTATACTTGGCTATTTAAAGTTCAAACACTATATGTATGAAAATAAGAAGGCCTTGGAATTAAATTTTTCCAAGACCTTCTCTTCTCATTTTTAAAGCCTATGACTTAAATCTTCACAGGGTTCACCAGATAAATGGCCTTCCCCATTCCCTTTATACAAACCTTCCTGCGGTGCAAGGAAATTGACTGCATTTTGAAGTACGCGCTGAATTTGTGGCTGGAAGAAGATAGGAAAAGCTTCATGTCCAGGCGTAAACCCAAAAATCTTGCCACGTCCTCTTTCAAACAAGCTACCACTTCGACAAACATCTCCGCCTTCCCACCAAGCTATAAACAAAAGTTTATCCGGATCTGGCATCAACATTGGTTCACCATACATCTCATCCTGCGGAATCTCGATATAATCTTGAATCCCCTGACAAATTGGATGGCCTGGAGCGATAACCCAAAGTCTTTCTTTTTCTCCTTGCGGCATTGTCCGAAATCGTCCCCACTCACCAGCTGCATACTCTATTCCGAGTAGGCGTTGCCAAGGCTTTGAAAAAGAAGCAGAATGCAAGGCAATGAATCCAATTCCATCCCTTACCACGTGAAGACATACTTCATCTGCTACCTCATCGTCCAATTTTTGGTTATCCAAATGGCTCCACCATACTAGAACATCTGTGTTATTAAGCACCTCTCTAGTCAATCCATGCCTTGGCATATCCTGCGTAGCAAGCGTAACCTTAAATTTCTCTTTGTTTTCAAAAGCTTTTGCAATTGCATTGTGCATACCTTCTGGATACACACTTTTTATCGGTTCATAACGATCTTGATTATGTTCACAAAATATGGTTACTTTGATTTGTCTCAACGTTACCCCCTTAATAATGCACTCAATATTTTTTGTATTATTTCTAGCATTATTGCAAGCATGATTTATGTACTATATTTACATGTCTCTCCAGTCAAAGATCACACATGTATCGTTATCCTGCAAACGGTCTTCCCCAATTTCTTGATATACACTGGAGCAATCTTCGGGACTCACTTTTCGGTAAATTCCCTCCGTTATGATACGACCTTCACTAATCCACTGTAAGGCTTTTTCTAAACTATTTCGATTGCTATCTGGGAGAAATTCAACCGACTTACGAGGAAGATTCCATTCCCAGCCAGAATGCACATGTAAAAAGCCATAAAATATTTTGAGCAACAAACTATGTCCATCCACTTCCGTTGATTTACGCCATGGTACTCCGACTAAAAATAATTCTCCGCCCTGACGAAGGCTGTCAGCGCAATCATACGTTGCCAATTCATCGCCACTGCATTCAAGTGCAGCCCCAAAGCTTCCAATCAACTGTGGTATATCTTTACTATTCGCTACAACATGTAGGAGCCCACACTTTTTTGCAGTTTCTCTTCTCTTTTGCACTGGATCAATACACCAAACAGGATAACCGAAGTTTTGCAGTATTTGTCCACACATAAGTCCAATTAATCCAAGTCCAGTAACTAATACTGGTTCTGTCGGTCTAATCTTCATTGGAATTAAAGAGCTCATGGATACTGCTGGAAAACGGCAGAAAACAGCCTGCTCTGGTGTTAGTTTTTCAGGTATAGGTAAAATATTCTCTTCTTTTAAAACAGCATATAAGTGATGAGGACTGTCTGCAAAAAACAAAGCACCTTTTCTGATAGAAGTTACATCCTTACCAATTTCAATTGCCTGCAAGATAGCTGCATAACCAGTGACTTGTGGATAAGCCATATTATCATTGTAATCCATATAACCGCCTCGCTCCGAGCCGGTTGAAATCAGCGAAACCACTGTTGTACCGAGAATCTCATGCGCTTGTAATTCTTGAATTTCCAACATTTCTTCTAATAGTCTGGCATCTTGTTTTGCAACAAAACGTACGCATTTATTAAATAATTGCATCATTTTTCGCACCCAAGTACAACATCGCTTTTGTCTATTTCTTGAATAAATTCAATTTCTTCCCCATCATAACCAATTACATAAGCAAAATACATATAAACTGGTTCCGGTTTTGCTTCTAGAATATCAGCAAAAGTAGGTACAAGTTTAGGTTTTGCACCTGCAGCTAATGCACGTTTGTAACTTTCTTCTATATTATCGGTTTTTAAAGCCACATGAACCCATCGACCACTTCCGGACACTTCTTCTTCGCCGCCTTCAAACACTTCAATGCAGGATCCATCTCCCATATCCATCATATAGATTTGTTTATCTCTACCCCAGATATGTTTAATGGTAAATCCAAGTCCCTCCTGATAAAGTCGTATGGTATCTTCAAAATGATACGAAGTCATTCCGATATGGTGTAACCCCATTGTTTTTTTGTTCATATAATCATCCTTTCACTGCGCCGCCAACAGCGTTAATATAGTTTTTTTGGAACAAAATAAATACAATAATAATCGGTACAACTGAAATAATCGTAGCTGCAGCTATATATCCAAATTGAAAGTTGAACATACCGCCCAAATAATTTAATGCGGCAGCAATTGGGTATTTATCAGGATCTAATACAATAATCGGCCACAAGAAATTATTCCACTTATTTACAAAGTCAAAAATAACTACAGTTGAAACTGCTGGTATAATCTGCGGTACCATGATCTTTATCCATATATAGAATTCATTGGCGCCATCAATACGGGCTGCTTCCAAAATCTCATTTGGTACTGCAAAGTACGCTTGTCGAAATAATATGATGCTAAAAACCGCTACGGAACCTGGTAATATTACCGCCATATAATTCCCCATAAGTCCCAATTTTCCAATTGTAAGATAATTTACAATCAAGCCTGCTGCTGCGGGTAAAATCTGCGTACTTAAAAGTACTCCAGTTACAAGCTTTTTTCCATAAAAGTCAAACTTAGCTAATGGATATGCACAAAGAGAAGCAAGTATCACATCTAGTACAATTCCAGCTGAAGTCATAATAAACGTATTTAGAATATATTTCGGTAGTCCAAGAAACTTTACTACACCGATGTAGTTACTAATTGTTGGATTTTTCGGAAATAAAGACATTTCATAAATATTTTCATTTCCTTTAAAGGAGGTACAAAGCATCCAAAGGAAGGGACCTGCACAAAGGATAGCAACTGAAATAAGTATCATATAAAGAACTATTTTTACAACTATTTTTTTTGTTTTTCTACTGTGTTTTACTGGTATTGTACTATCTTTTTTGCTAATCTCCATTATTCATTCCTCCCTTTTTACCATAGAAGAAAATAATCATACTAAATGCAGTTGTTACTACACTCATAATTAATCCGGCTGCAGCTGAATAACCAAATTCAAAGGTTCCAAATGCTTTATTATAAGTATATAAATTCATTACCATGGTAGCCTTATCTGGTCCACCTTTGGTCATTGCAAACGCAATATCAAATACTCCTAATGCTGCTAGTACACTAAACAGACTGCAAAACCAAATATATGGTTTCAACATAGGAATTGTAATTTTGAAGAATGCAGCTACCTTACCTGCACCATCAATTTCCGCTGCTTCTGTTAATTCGGTAGGAATTGACTGCAATCCTGCTAAATATAACATCATATAATAGCCCAGACCCTGCCAGATGGTAACAAACATAAGGGATAGAAGGGCATAACGAGTGTCCGCCAAGAAATAAATTGGCTGAGTAATTAGGTGCTGAGAAAGCAGAAAACTATTAATAATTCCATCCGGATTAAAAAGGAAACTCCACATAATTGAAATAGCAATCATAGAGGTTACTACCGGTATATAAAACAGCACTCGAAAAATGGTAACGCCTCGCATTTTGCAATTTACTACAACTGCCAACAAAATGGATAAAATCTGTAGTACTGGTACACAAGCTACAAAAAGTGCCGAATTTTTCATGGCAGTCCAAAATTCAGGATCAGAAAATGCACGTTCAAAGTTATCAAATCCAATAAAATGACTCTCGCCAATTACTGAATAATCTTGAAAGGCCAATGGGATACTGTAAATGATTGGATAGAACACGAACACGATCAGAACAATGAGAGCAGGCGCCATAAATGCATAGGCCATCAAGCTCATGTGTAACTTTTTTTTAAAATTTTTCTTTGGTCTATTCTCAATGATATTTCCCGCCGCCCTACTATTGGTATGTTTCTGGGCTTTTTCTTCAAAATCTGCCATATCACCATCTCCTTACTGTTTTAATACTCATTTTAATCATTGCCTGACAAGCAATGAACTTATTGCATTGCTTGCCAGGCCATAAACATAATTATTTAAGTAGTTCGTTAACCTTCTTTTCCACATCACTTAAAACAGTCTGTGGATCTTTATTTGCTTGCATAATAGATTCAAACATACCATCAACTAATGCAATAATTTCACTTTCTTTTTCTACACCAAGTCCTAAGTCAAAGCTTACTGCGGATGCTTTTGCTGCTTCTGCACGAGCACGACCATCTAAGCTGTCTAAATCTGCAGTAAAGAAAGGATCTGCAGCTGCTGCCTTCGTAGTAGGCATAATTGCTGCTAACTTACAGAATTCAAGTTGATTAGCGTCATTTGATAAGAAATTAGCAAATGCAATTGCTTCTGCATGATGTTTTGAATCTTTTGGTACAACTAAACTTTGAAGTGCTCCCTGTGCAATACCAGCGCTTCCAAGTAGAGGAGCTGCAACTTCTGTTTTTCCAGCAGAATCTGGAGCTTCATTCTGAATTCTTGTAACTGTCTGTGCACCTAAACTGATGGTAGCTAGCTTATCCTGCGCATATAATTTAATCATATTGTCCCAGTTATTCCAATCTGTTTTTGGAATCCATCCTTCTTTAACACCAGCTTGAATCTTTGTTAATAACGCTACTGCCTCTGGAGTATTGAAGGCTGCTGCAGTTTTATCCGCTGTTAAAATCTGAACACCATTGCTGTATAAAACTTGTGACATTGCATTTGGAACATAGAGATATGCTCCTGTAGTATCCTTCACTGTTTTTGCCATCGCAAGCATTTCTTCATAATTAACTGGAGCTGCTTCATATCCTGCTTTTGCAAGTAGATCTTTGTTATAAGTTGTAATCGGTGGTGTTACGTACCAAGGAAATCCGTATAATCCACCATTCATTTCATTGGAAGCGAATAAGCCTTCTTGATAGATGGATAATTGTTCTTGGGTAGCTTCTTGATATAGGTCTGTTAAAGCATCTTTACCTGCCATACCAAGTACAACGGTTGTCCAAAGGTTTACTACATCTGGCGCTTTATTTCCTGCGATGGAAGCAACCAATTTTTGTTGCATAGCATCATAAGGTAAATCCAACCACTTAACAGTTACATAATCATTCTGTGCTTCAAAATCAGCAATGATTCCGTTGATGTAATCTGTAAAAGTAGGTTGCAAAGACAAAGTCCAAAACTCAATTGTGATTGGTTCTTTTGTCTCGGTAACAGGTTCTGCATCTGGAGTAACCTCTGCATCTTGTGTTTCTTCTGGAGCTGGTGTTGTTACTGTATCGGTTTTCTTTGTGTCTTTTGAGCTACAAGCAACTAAGCTCATACCCATAACCAATACTAGCATGATCGCAATCAATTTCTTTTTCATAATATCCTCCTTATTTTTTACACATTGAACTGTGTTAGTTCCATCTTAAAATTGTTACTTCATATGTTGCATCAAACCCTTTAAGTCTTTTGAAGCAACGAGAAACTTATCTCCTAAAGTTTCCGCTTCATTTTCTATAGCCAGCCATTCACAAGTACTCCTCTGGCACACTTCAACGACTTTTTCCCAATCATTTATATCTTCTTTTGAGCCAAGTATCGTTTCTGTTTTGGAAACAATGCCAAAAGGTTTGCAGTGAATCACTTTAAGTCTATCAGAAACTTTGGATAATATTGTAACCGGATTACTGTTGCCTTCGATACAGTTTCCTGTGTCAAGTTCCAAGAAAACATCTTGGTCAGTCTGTGTACAGAGGATATCCCACGGGGTAATACCATTAAAATTATCCTCAAATTCATGTGCATGGGTATGGTACCCCAGGCTTAACCCTTCTCGCTTCAATTTCTTATTTAGCAGGTTAATTTCCTCTGCATGCTTAAGCCAAATTTCAGCACTGTTTTGCGAAGCGGAATGAGCAATATTCCAAGGTCCTCCTAAACAGGGGATCACAATATTTTTATTTCCTAATTCTTTGTGGTACCGAATTGTTTCCTCCAACGTATCTTGCTGTAGTAATTTCCACTCTGTATGCCATCCGCAGATTTCTAATTGGTTTTCTTCTAATGCTTCTTTTACTTTTTCGGCTGACCACTGACGTTCACCATAAAACTCAACGCCTTCATACCCGATTTTGCGAATACTTTGTAAGGTGTATTCCATGTCAATTTGAAGGTTTTTATATACTGTATATAGTGCTAATGCTCTTTTTAATTGTTTCATGCATATCTCCCATCTACCTGATTAGCGAGCTAACCATCCAATCGTATTTCCAGTAAGTTTTAGCATTTCCGGATCATTTTGCATTTCCAACGTATGTCCTTGACTGATACCTGCCACTCTACCTTCTCCAACCTCATGACACCATACACTAGCAGACGTTATATGCTCGGAGGTTGCGCATGCAAGTAAATTGGTTCGTGTAACATCTACCTGACAGAAATAATGTTCATCCTTTTGGGAGAAAGGCTTTACGTTTTCTGTTATCGGATGTATTACATTTTTAATTGGTGCTACCGTAACGATGCTCTGTTCTGGATGATGTACAAAACGCCCTGAATTTAGTTCTTGATAAAAGGGACTATCTGGTTCAATGAGTACAAGACCAGCATGATAAAAAAGAATTCCCATGCCTGCTTTTACCTTATTCGTGATAATCGATTGTTCCTCAAAGGTTAAATCCGTTTCCCCTTCAGGGCGACCATTGGTGTAAAATACAGCTAAATTTGGCTGTAACTCTGGTCTTAACAAATCTCTAGCGCGTTCTGTTTTCATTACTTCCCAACTGTCCTCGGGAAACAATTTATTTAGCGCTGGTTCAATTACTTCTTTGGGATGGTAAAAATCATTCCAAATTACAACAACTTGTTTTTTCATTTACAACCTCCTCGTATTTACCTCACCTGGATAGAGTTCTACCAGTTCTTCTACGTTTCCATCAAGTAATATTGTAACAAGCCATGGGCAATTCTTGCGAAGTACCTTTGTTGAGAGCTCTATTTGTTCTCCCATCTGCAATTTCCTTGTTGGGAGGGCTTCTATATTATCTGTTCTAAATTCAAGTTGGCAAGCATTTTTACCCGTCAACAGTAGTTTTATTTTAATAAGCTCGTTTTCCTGAATATAATCTGCCTTAAGCTGGTAGAAATTATTATTTAGCTCATACCTATTACCATTGACCAGAATAAGTTTTTTACTCATTCCTTGCCAGCAGAATTCATACTCTCCTGCAGGTAGTTTTACTGAGAATTCACCAGTACGAGGATGTGTATTTATGATTATTATTTCTTCTGCACTAAGCGCTTTTATCCTTAATTCTATTCCTGGGGCATCTGAAAGCCAGCCATATACCTCTGCTTGTTTATTCATCTGACCCGCTAGCAATAAATATCTTACACTAGGGTGTACCCAAAGCTCTCGATATACTGCATTACTGCTTTCTGGCCAATAGGGTAAATCTTCGTTAACATAACTTTGTATTCCAACACAAATTCCGCCAACTATTTCTCCTGGAAGACACACATACTGTTTTGCGTATCGATAACCTTCACCCATCATAAGGGACTGACCAAAGGGATTATTGCCTACCACCCATTCAAGCTGGGCTTTCGCAAGTTGAAGCAAGGTAGTATCATTACGTAATTTCCCAGCAAAGACTGCTGCACAACCGCTTGATAAAACCAATCCATTGTTTCCTCGATAACTAAACCAAGAAGGAAATCTCTTTAAGTAATATCCCTTCCCAAGGGAAACACCATTTTCTACCTGTTCCTGATATTCGTCTAACATGCCGGGATGAGCAAAAGCTTGTTGCTTTAAAAATAAATCTGAATCCTGTTTTGCTTCGTCCACATGATAAATGGAGGCAGGAGCCATATAATAAGGGTTGGTACTTTCTAATGCAAATTTATAATATTCTGTATAAAGTAATACGCAGTGGTACCATTTAATCCAGTTGCTATCATTTGGTAATATGCTACACAACAAACTAAGTGCTTGGATAGGCTCATGTTCATGGGAACGATGATTGTAATGTTGAATTTGTGTTTTCTCCCTGTCACGATAGAAAAATCCAGTTAGTGGTATTGTCCAGTCAGGATATTCCTTTTGTTGACATTCCATGATTCTATCTGCAATTTCAATTGCTTTGTCGGCGTAAAAGGTATCCCCTGTTGTGATATAGATTTCTGCTGCTGCCAAAGTTCCTGCACTGTATAACAAAATCGGAGAAGAAACTCTTGCTGGATCCATGGACGCAACGTATTCTTCATGATCTATTTTTTCATAGGCGAACTTCCAGTCTTCTTTTGCTACCTGTATTAAGAAGTTGCTTTGTTGTACATCCGATTTTTCTAACACCCTTGCTGCTATCGCTTCTGCTGTGGCGGACATAAAATTCTCGATTGCTTGATTTTGTGCATCACTGTCAATTTGATCACAATTACCTAAAATTCCACTCGTCCATACGGAGGTTCCACTACCCATATCTCGGTAGCCATCACCAAAGCGAGTTTTAAGCATCCATTCCAAACCCCACTTTCCTTCTTCCACCAATCTCTCATAGAGCTCACTGTTTTCTTTCATCTGTAAGGCAGTATAAAAAAATGAGTATGTCGCTTCTGCTGTATTGACAAGACATTGTGACATATCTGCAGCATCATGCCAACCGCCATTTGCTACTACGCTTTTCTCTCCGTGATGATTGATAACATTTCCATGGCAATATTTATGTATGCCAGGCACTTCAAAGCCACAACGTTCACAAAAGAATAAATTAATCGTTTTCCATATAGAGTCTTCCCATACATGATCGGAAATCGGGAAGGTACGTGTTATCACAGTTCCACATACGATTAAATAATTACCAGTTTTATGTATCTTGGAGAAATCAAGAATAGAAAACTCTCCCTGTTCATTGCTAACTTGTTGTGTTTCTCCTTCGAGTGCGATGCGGCCGCTCTCAGCATCCACAACTTTAAATGTCTTTCCAATGCCTTTCGGTGCAATTGCTGTTTTTATTGCTCCCGGTTGGTATCCCGATCCACAAAATACAATTCTATCTTTATCTGGTTCCCAACCTTTATATTTTTCTGGCTTATCAACTTTTTCTAGGTAAAGTCCTGTAATATAAAAGCAGGCCATATCCGTAGCTTCATTCTCATTTCCAACCATATCATACCCAAATTTTATTGCTGTTATCTTATCCCGATATACATTTGGTATTTCTATGCTGACATGATTCCACTGGTGATTTTCTAAATTTATATTGTGACACCCTTCTCTAAAATAACGATCCGGTACTTGATGTTCTCCTTCATTTAACAACTGTATATGAAGGCTGACAAATTTAAAGCCTTGCATTTCAGGGCGAAGATCAAAGGTGAGTCGATTATAATTTGTCCAATCTTCCTCTGAAAAATGCTTTACCAAATATGGTGTATAATAGATACGTGCATAATTCTCAGTCCACTCTGGTAAACGAGTTGGTGACATAAATTCGATTGCCTCTTTGCCGTTTAGCAAATATTTATTACTGATTGCCATGGTTGCAATAGTATCTACACTCCAACTTTGTAAACTTGTAAAATTATCTAATTCACGCATTTCAACGATTGATTTCTTAGCGATATCAACTTCAGCAAATTCTGATTTATCTAGTGGTAAAGGACTGTATAATCGTTTGCTATTTTTAAGCCCAATACCAAAATCATTATGGTTCATATTGTATCTCCATCCTCTTTTATGTTTATCGCGTATGACTTTCTCGTGTGTAACGCTACACATACATATTATCAACTGTACAATAAATTGTCAACATCTTTTTTAACATTTTCGATATTATTTTTAAATTAATAGACGATTACTTATGCTCTTTTACTACATTATACTTTTTTTACAATTATTTCTTTAATAATCCAAAATGTGTTTCGTTACACAATTGGCAGAGAAAAACCCTTTTGCTATTTGAATAATTTATTCAGATAGTAAAAGGGAAGCTTGATGTTATATTTTCATAATTCTACTTATTACACTTCATTTTTTCTTTCATTTACTTCTACATGCGCGCAGCAACTATCGCGAATAATTAGCTCTGTTTTTAATACTACTCTTTCGTTTAAGCTTTCTGGATTTTGAATACTATTCATCAGTTTTTTAACACCTACATAACCAGCTTCTTTCAAAGGCTGACGCATTGTAGTAATCGGTTTGCAGTTGCTTCCATAATCGCCAGGCGCTTCATCGTCGAAGCCTATGATTGAGATATCCTTGGGCACGCTAATTCCTGCTTCTTCTAGTGCCCCAATTGCGCCAAATGCTGATATATCCGAAGCAAAAAAAATCGCGTCCGGTAAGATCCCCTTTTCCATCATCCGCTTCATTTCCACATATCCAGCTTCATAGTATGCAATATCTCCTCTGTAATTCGTCGCTGGAGAAAACGTATGTCCTGCTGATGTTAAATCAGGATAACAAATCAGTTCTTGGTCAATTGGAATCTGATTATCTTGCAAGGCACGTATATAGCCATTGAGACGTTCCAAGGTAATTTTCATATTCATATTTCCTGCAATATGAGCAATTCGTTTATGTCCCAGGCGTATTAAATATTCTGTAGCCTGATAAGCTCCTTCTGTATTGTCAATAACAACTTTATTAATATCCGTTCTGTTCATATCATTTTCGATAAGTAGAAATGGAAATGCCGTATCAGCCAGTTGATTAATTATTGCATCATCGGAAGAAAGACTGCCGTAAATAATAATGCCATCTACTCTACCTTGTGTCAAAAATTGTACTTGGTCTTTCTTCTTTTGCATATTACCATTGGAAGAACAGAAAAGAACATTGTAGTTATTTTCTTTATCAAAAGCTCCTGCTCCTTGTTCTAGCCCACGTATTAGTCTTGCTGCAAAGGGTGCCCAAAGATTATCCAGCACAATACCAATGCTGTGAGTTTTTTGCAGTACCAAAGAACGCGCAATTCCATTAGGTCGGTAATTAAGCTCACTAATTGCACTTGCAATTTTCTCCTTAGAAGCCTCGCTTACTCCTTTTTTCCCATTTAAATAGCGCGATACCAGTGTAATAGACGTACCTGCACGTTCTGCTACATCCTTAATAGTTGCCATACTCACATCTCCTATTTTTTGTTACTTCGTAGTACTCTTGCTTAAATATTTCTCCAATCAAAGATGGTACATGTTTTTGTACATGTCCCATTCACAATTGCCTGATAAACCTTATCACAATCTTTTGGATTCACTGTCTCATAAATATCCTTGACTACAATGCCACCCTCTTTAATCCACCTCATACCAATCTCATAATTACCATAATTACTGCCTGGTAAAAAGTCCTTAGAGTGTAGAGGAATACTCCATTCCCAACCCGAGATAACCGTAATGAAACCATAAAAGATTTTACCAAAGATATCGTGCGCATAGGTATCCGTGCCACGATACCACGGAACCCCAATGAGCGAAAGTTCTCCGCCTTTGCGCAGCACATCTAGTAGATCAATTGCTGCCTGCTCCGCTCCAGAACATTCCATTCCTAAACCAACCTTGCCTATTACCGGGCATTCTTTCACAGTGGAATATAGATTTTTTAGGCCACACTTACTTCCAAAATTTCTTCTGCTTTCATTTGGATCTACTGCATAGACGGTATATCCACAATGTTGAAACGCCTGTGCACACATTAGACCAACAATGCCAAGTCCCGTAACAACAACTGGCTCTACTGGTTTGATGTGTGTTTGTAAAAGAGTTGTCATTGATACTGCCGGAAACCTGCAAAGCACTGCTTCTTCTGGAGACATACCAGGGAGAACCCGCACAACATTGTCATCATCTACAATATTATAAAGACAATGAGGTGCACTTGAAAATACAACATCTCCAGGTATCACCGAGGTTACCAAACTTCCAACTTTAATTACTTCCATGACAACTGCATAGCCTGTCTCCATCGGGTACACGCCACCACCAAAATAGTCCATATATCCCCCCCGCTCGGAACCAGAGGAAATCAGAGAAACCAAAGTACGACCAAACACCTGATTTGGTTTTAATTCACATTCTTCAAAAGATTCTTCCGTCAGTTCTGCCTTGGCTTTCGCAACAAAGCGCACACAATAATTATGATAAGTATTCATATATTCCTCCTAATGTAAAAAATCGCATAATAAATAGTCTGAATGACAATTATGTCGTATTAGTGTTTAACGTTACACATAGGATAACACGATTATTAGCTAGTTGTCAATATCAAGGTGCACGCTCCCTCAAAAAAGCCTCCTGCTTATTAAAAAGCAGAAGGCCTCTAGAGTCATCCATTATCTTATGAAGTCATACTCATCAAAACTATTCGTGTATTTTGTATCAAAAAAAATCTTCTACCATATCATTCATATGTATTGGTAAAACACTGTTCCTTGCCATTTTATTAAGAAAAGCTTTTGCTTCTCCTTCATCCTCTGTGATGCCCTCTATCCTGCTATAATTCTTCGGGTCTTCCCTATTGCTGTCTTTTTTAAAGCATTCAACGCCAAACCGTGCATTCTCAACTACTAAATTATAAACTACTCGAATATTCTCTGTCTTAATTACTTTCACATTGGATCTTAAGGATAGTTCTACCACTCGACGACACCCCTTTGTTTAAAATGTTATAACGACCACATAATAATAAATTCGACCCTATTATTATAACATAATCATGAGATAAATCGATGGGAATTACAGTATTTAACCCATGTAATTAATAGCTAAACTACCATATTCTTCTTTATAATAATAGAAAGTGCATGTATGCATATATGTCTTGAAGAAATCCTTCCGATGCATGCGTGCACTTTCCTCTTGTAACAGCCTCAAGGTTTGGGTTTAAACCATACTCCCATCCGCCAGTTTTTTATAGATCTCATATCGTTCTTTCGCATTACGCTCAGCTAAAGTAAAGAGCTCCTCCGATAGCTTTGGATTCTGCTTTAACAAGGAACTATAGCGAACTTGCCCCATGATAAAATCACGAAAGCTTGTGGTAGGCTCCTTAGAATCTAGGATAAATGGATTTTTTCCTTCCTCTTTAAGCATTGGATTATATCGGTAAAGATGCCAATAGCCTGCCTGAACCGCTGCTTTAATATTGTTCATGCTTCTTCCCATTCCATCTTTAATACCATGACTAATACAAGGAGCATATGCGATAACAATGGATGGTCCGTGATATGCCTCTGCCTCTCGTATCGCTTTAATTAATTGATTATTATCTGCATTCATTCCAACCTGTGCAACATATACGTTGCCATAAGTCATCATCATCCTACCAAGATCCTTCTTGCCGGATTTCTTACCAGAGGCAGCAAATTTTGCTATCGCAGCCGTTGGTGTCGATTTGGATGCCTGACCACCCGTATTAGAATATATTTCAGTATCAAACACGAGTACATTGACATCCTCACCAGAGGCTAAGACATGATCTAAACCACCATAGCCAATATCATAGGCCCACCCATCTCCGCCAACAATCCATTGAGACCTTTTCGCAAGATAATCACTATTTTCTTTCAATTCATTAATTAACTGCATTATTTCTTTATCCACAGAGGCATAATCGCTTAAATTATCCATTATTTTTACACTTGCTTCAGCGGATACCAATCCATCCTCTTTATAATGTAACCAATCGAGAAAGACTTCTTTTAAATGCTCATCTACATTCAAATCTATCAATTTCTGTATATTGTCTGATAGCTTGCTTCGGATTTGCTTTACAGCCAAATACATACCAAATCCAAATTCTGCATTATCCTCAAACAGTGAATTTGCCCATGAAGGCCCTTTTCCATCGCAATTTGTTGTATACGAGGTACTTGGTGCAGAAGCTGCCCAAATGGAGGAGCAACCTGTTGCATTTGCAATCATCATACGTTCACCAAATAATTGAGTAACTAATTTAATATACGCAGTCTCACCGCAGCCTGCACAAGCTCCTGAAAATTCCATAAGTGGAATTTTAAACTGACTGTCTTTATAGCTTGGTCCGTATGCAAGATCACCTTTGAAACTAATTTCACCCAAAGCAAACTTCCAATTTTCTATTTCTTTTGGAACTTGGGTTTCAAATGGTTGCATAATAAGCGCTTTTCCCTTTGCGGGACACACATCTGCACAATTCCCACATCCGGTACAATCCATTGGACTAATCTGGATCTTATATTGTAGTCCTTCAAAACCCTTTCCTGTTGCCTTCTTAGTAACAAAGGATTCTGGAGCATTTTTTAATTCTTCCTCATTAATTAAAAAAGGTCGAATGACTGCATGTGGACAGATAAGGGAACATTGATTACATTGGATACACCGTTCTTCAATCCATTCAGGAATATTAACAGCAATACCACGCTTTTCATAGGCTGTTGTGCCAGACGGGAAGGTACCATCTTCTCTTCCACAGAATGCGCTCACCGGTAAATCATTTCCTTTTTGCTCTAACATTGGTCTCATAATTGCTTGTATAAATTCAGGTTCTGTAACGATCGTCCTCTCTTCGTCCAAACAATTCTTCCATACATCTGGCACCTGCACTTTATGAATTGCCTCGATGCCTTTGTCAATCGCATCGTGGTTCATCTTAACCACTTTTTCTCCCTTTTTACCATACATTTTAGAGACAATATTTTTCAATTCTGTCGTGTACACTTCATCTGGTAAAACGCCAATCAGTTTAAAAAATGCACCCTGCATTACCATATTAATACGATTTCCAAGACCAATTTCTTCGGCAATCCCAATTGCATTCATTGTATACAATTTAATTCCTTTTTCTGCAATTTGCATTTTTAATCGGCATGGAAGATTCTCGTCTAATTCTTTATCATCCCATTGGCAGTTGAGTACAAAGATTCCGCCTTCTTTGATATCCGCTAATAAATCATATTTGTTAAGGTATGACTGATTGTGGCAGGCGATATAATCTGCATGATTTACAAGATAGGAGGATTTTATTGGGCTCTTACCAAATCGCAAATGAGAAACAGTGAGACCACCTGACTTTTTTGAATCATAATCAAAATATGCCTGTACATAGAGATCCGATTGATTCCCGATAATTTTAATAGCCTGTTTATTTGCACCCACGGTACCATCAGAACCAAGTCCCCATATTTTACAGGAAATCATTCCTTCCGGTCCTGTATTAATAGGTAACCTTGCTTGTAAGGAGGTATTTGTTACATCATCGCATATTCCTATTGTAAAATGATCCTTTGGTTGTTCGTTTTTTAAGTTCTCATAAACTTCAGCAATCTGACTTGGAGTTGTATCCTTAGATCCCAAACCGTACCGCCCTCCTATTAGTAGCGGTGCCTCCTTTGCATTGGTGTAGCAATTACAGATATCAGTATAGAGTGGTTCTCCAATTGCACCAGGTTCCTTTGTTCTGTCTAATACAGCTATTTTCTTAACACTTTTAGGAATACTGTCAAGTAAATGCTTCATTGAAAATGGTCGATATAAGTGAACCTTTACAAGACCATATTTTTCTCCATGGCTATTATAATAATCAATTGTTTCTTCTATTGTTTGTGTTACGGAGCCCATTGCAATGATTAGATATTCTGCACCCGGATCGCCGTAATAATCAAAGAATCCATACTTTCTTCCTGTTAAGTCACCCATTTTAATCAAATATTCATCGATAATTGGAATGATATTTTGATAAAATACATTACTTGCTTCTCTTGTTTGGAAGTAAATATCCGCATTTTGTGCCGTGCCCCGGATTACCGGATGATTTGGTGAAAGTGCATTATCACGAAAACTTTTTAAAGCATTAAAATCAAATAGTTTGGAATAATCCTCATATTCCAGTGCCTCTACCTTTTGAACTTCGTGTGACGTTCGAAACCCATCAAAAAAATGCACAAATGGTAGCCTACCCTTGATGGCAGCTAAGTGTGCAATTGGCGCAATATCCATTACTTCTTGTACAGAACCAGATGCTAACATCACACATCCTGTTTGCCTCGTAGCCATTACATCTTGATGATCTCCAAATATATTAAGTGCTTGTGCAGCAAGTGCTCTGGCACTAACATGAAATACGCCTGGTAACAATTCTCCAGCCACCTTATACATATTTGGTATCATTAAGAGTAATCCTTGCGATGCGGTAAAAGTTGTTGTTAAAGCACCTGCTTGAAGTGAGCCATGAAATGCTCCTGCAGCTCCTGCTTCTGACTGCATTTCGACTACTTTCACTTCTTGATTAAAAATATTCTTACGGCCACTAGCTGCCCATTCATCAACAGATTCCGCCATACCAGAAGACGGTGTAATAGGATAGATGGTTGCAACATCGGTAAATGCATATGCTACATAGGCTGCAGCCGTATTTCCATCCACTGTCATTTGAATCTTAGACATTTCTTTACCCTCTCCTTCTATAACTTATTTCCATTATCAACCCAGTTTTTTGCTCTTTCTACATTTTCTTCAGATGGTATGCTTACATTACCTTCTTTACATACATGATCGGTATTCGCCCATGCAGCCGTTCCCTCATTATTCGTTGGATGAGAAGTGTTAATTCGTTGATTATCTTTTCCCGTTAGTGTATTTCTTTTATTATTCATCATATTGAAAACCTCCTTTATATTTACAGTGTTTCCAATTATAATAGTATCTATTACTTTCTTTGGAACCTATAAAAAATATTTTGTAATAGGCAAAGGTTTTCAGCATTTAAGGGAGAACAAACTCTGTATTTGAACAAATACGAGCATATTCTCCCTTAAGTAATTTAGATTATTAGTAAGTTTATTATATTAATAGCGCCTTATATTATTCTATACCTGTTAAATTAATGGTTATCGCCTTTGGCCTTGTCATTGCTTCAATGGAATACCGTACACCTTGCGTGCCCATTCCTGAAGCTTTAACTCCTAGAAATGGAAAATGATCCGGTCCACGCTCTGTCTTGTTATTAATTTGTACAGTGCCAACCTCTAGACGATTTGCAACATAAAATGCAGTATTAATATCCTTCGTAAATACAGCAGATTGTAAACCGTATTCTGATTTATTAGCAATTTCTATTGCGTGATCAATATCTTTAATTCGAATGATCGGAAGGATTGGTGCGAATGGTTCCTTCCACGCAACCTCCATATTCTCTTTCACTCGGTCTAACAGAGTTGGATAGAATAAATTCCCCTCTCTATTATTACCGGTGATTAGTACTGCACCCTTGCTTAATGCATCCTCAATTAAAGACTGTGCAAAATCTGCCGATTTATCATCAATTAAAGGAGTAATGGTTACATTATCTCTTGGATCACCCACCTTTAAAGCTTCTATGCGTGATTTTAACATACCCACTAATTCATTGGCAACCTTATCCGTTGTTAGAATCCTTTTTACAGCTGTACATCGTTGACCAGAATAGGAGAATGCTCCCTCCACAATATTATCCGCTGCAAATTCCAAATCAGCATCCTCTAATACAATTGCAGCATCCTTACCACCTAGTTCTAACATCAGCGGTGTCATACGTACTATCTCCGAAATATGTCTTCCCACTTCGGTACTTCCTGTAAAATTAATAAAATCAATCCCGTCATGAGTCACAATATAATCGCCGATTTCACTGCCCTTGCCGGTTACTGAATTTAGTACACCCCTAGGGATACCCGCATCATTCAGTGCTTCAATTAAATACAATGCACTAATGGCTCCTTGTGTTGCCGGTTTTAAAATGACTGTGTTACCACCCATAAGAGCCGGCGCAATTTTGGAGGCGGATAGATTAATAGGATAGTTAAACGGTGAAATCGCTAAGATAGTTCCTAAGGGTACTCGCTTTATATAAGACATTTTATTACGTGAACCACCAGGAAAATTCTCACCACTTACCGCCAAACCTTCAATACTTTTACCGGCATCTGCTGTAAAGCGTAAAAAATCTGCTGTCCTCTTTACTTCTGATACCGAGGATTTTTTGTCTTTTGCGATTTCCATCATTAAAATATCAGAGATTTTCTCCACTCTCTCTTCAAGCAACGCAGCCGCTTTGTAAAGTATATTCGCCTTTTCATAGATTGGTATTTCGGCCCAGGCTTTAAAATTTTCTTTTGTAACCTGTATTATATGATCAACTTCTTCTTGTGAATTTGCTTGAATTTTACCGATCAAGGATCCGTCGACTGGTGAAGTGATCGTAATATAGTTGCCTGATTGTGATTCTATCCATTCACCATTCACTAAATTTTTGTATACTTTTTCTTCATTGCATATTGACGACATAAAATCCCCCTTTTCTAACAATTATAAGTAATTATTCTGTTACTAACCGCTTTTCTCCGGTAATCTCTTGAATTGGCTTAATATCCTGCGTTACTTCAAGAACCCCTAGGTATTCTCCGGTTTCACTACGAACTGCATAGTATCTTATCAGAACGAAACGACCACCCATGTTGATCCAAAAATCTTCATGATCTTTCTTCCCAGCTTTAAAGTCCTCAACAATCTTTTCAACAATATGAGCACTAGCCGGTGGATGGCAGTTGCTTACTTTTCGTCCAATTACAGCTTTCGTACGTGGGAATATACGATCTTCTCCCTGTGAAAAATACTTAACTGTATCCTCCTTGTCAACAAAAGTGATATCAAAAGGCAACATATCCAACATTTTATTTAACTCCTCAAATTTTAATTGTCCTGTCGGAAAATTAATTACTCCTGAAGCAATTGGTACATTCTCATTATGCGCTTCTTCATCTTTTATAGTTCCTTCATTTTTTCCGTCTTCTACATCTGTAGAACTTGGTTTCCATTCTGGAACATTGTCGATCATATAACCTATTTCTCCACTCTCATCAGCAATACTTTTCCATTCTTCCTGCGTAAGTAAATCAATCAACATAGGTAACATGATGTTTTCTTCTTTGAAAATCATTTCTTTTATTCTTATTGCTAAACTTTCAATCATATCCTTTTGCTCTTGAAAACTTTTACCCTTGATGGATAATTCTAATTTTACCTGTTTAAGCTGTGCACGTATTTCGTCATCCACTCCCCACATCACTTTGGGTGGTGCAGTAATACCATACTTCTCCATATATGGAAACAAGAGATTTTCTTTTTTTAAATAGTGAAGATCTATCTTTGATAGAACCTCTAAATCAGACTTTAACATTTCAATTCCATCGTTATCTTTAAGCGCATCCAGATGCGGTTTTAACTGCATGTTAATCAACTTCTCCAATGCTCGGTTTTCGCGTTTTAAAATATTTACTGGGTGACCTGGGATTTCTGATTGATCGGTAGACTGATGAATTTCTTCAATAGAGCCTTTAAAAACGGCAGCATGAACATCACATAGACTCTGTACTTCTGAAACTGCAAGTCCCTCATTAATGAGTGCTTGCTCTGCTTCAGAAATCTCCATTGCTGAAACACCTGCAAATGCATCTTCAAATTTTTGCTTAACATCCTCTACACTTTTTCCTTCATGAAGTTCTAATATTACTTGTTTAATCACATTCTTTCGGAACTCTCTGTTATTGATTTGTTCACTCATATTCATTCCTTCTTTCCTGTAATAGTTTCATATCCGTGTTGGAGTAGCGTTAGCTGAATGGTTTCTAGTTCTATGTTTTTCGCTAAAGCACCTTTTGGTAAGGTCATAAACCTTCCTACTGTAGCGAGCATACCAGGCTTTATAATGTCATGAAAGCCAAGTTCTGCTAAAACTTCCGGAAGTTCCGGATACTCTTTGCATAAATCATATACTGATTTGCTTAAATCTATTGTTTTTATATTCATGCTACTTTTCAGCCCCTTTCAGAAAAATCATAATAAGCTTTCAAATAAATATTATGATATATTTGAATAGAGTGTCATAAGTCCGATTTAGTAATATGACACACTAATCAAATTTCTATTATATAAAATATAACAGAGCGTAAGAAAGCTTTCTGTGATTAAAATCACATTTTAGATATTTTTTGATATTATCTCTATTTATGATTAGAATGTAAAAAGTCCTCTTAATAATATGAATGAATATCATTGTATAAACACTCCGAGATAGACTTAGCACTCTAATCATTTATTATATAATAATGTCCTTATTTTTATTATAAAATACGATTCCGGTTCCCATAATAGTTGCACAGATTAGCAAATAATAAATGAACAGCGGATGTGTAATACTACCCGTAAGAATAACCAGTGAGCCAATGCATGCCATGACTGGTACAACATAGCCCTTAAATTTACTTTTAATTTCGCCTTTCCTTGCAAGCCTGATTACAGCAATATAAAGTACAATATAATTAAGATAGCTGACACAAATTGCAATTTCAGAAACATCTCCACGCATTCCAACCGTTTGAGAATAATAATGGATTGCCAACCATATCATAGAAAGCAAAAATGCCATAACAGCAGAATTCACAGGCATTCCACCTAACTTCTCATCTACCTTCTTAAGCGACTTACTACCAGGAATCATATTACGAAGTGCTAGAGAATATGGCATACGGATAAATCCTAGCACGAGACCATTTACAGTACCAAGCAGCTCTGAAAGGTAAACTTCTTTAAGTTCTCCTGTTTTCACACAAATCAGCAATTGTAGATATCTATCCGCCATTCTATGATTTTTCAGGTAAGTTATCCACATCATATAGTTAAACTTATTCTGC
>Ga0209511_1000569_pt1 | contig 36617 bp, 30 predicted proteins | sample SSSSmetaG_FD_184141 | JGI IMG/M metagenome (GOLD analysis project Ga0209511, IMG submission 184141) | Glacier valley bacterial and archeal communities from Borup Fiord, Nunavut, Canada, to study Microbial Dark Matter (Phase II) - ​SSSS... | ecosystem: Environmental > Aquatic > Freshwater > Ice >... | reverse complement strand
TGCGGAATCAGCGCAGCGCAATCGCTTTCGGTCAGCAGCGTACCTGAAGATGGCGGCAATTTAACGCCTAACGTATCAATCAAAATCTCGCCACAGCAATCGCTGCCGTCTGCCGTATACAGGCCAGGTTTGACGCCGAGAAAGGTGAGGGTGGTGGTGGCGTGAATCACTGCGCCAGGGGCCGCACCAGTATCAGCTATAAGGCCGCTAGGGATATCGATAGCCAAAATCGGGATGCCGTGTTTTTCACTGAGCGCGTTGGCCGCATCAATGATGTGGGCGAATTCGCCAGCCGGTGGTCGGGTAAGACCAATACCAAAAATGCCATCAATCACGAGACCGTAACCAGACGCAGATGCAGACGTAGACCCAAACGCAGACCCAAACTCTAGGCCTGGCGTGGTTTTCACGAAACTTCCTTTGGCCTTGATATATTCCGCGCAGGCTTTTTTAGCAACGGCGTCCGGATGTTTTTGCTCGCCGACCGACACTACGGTGATGTTTATTTTCTGCTTTTGCAGGATGCGCGCAGCCACCCAGGCATCGCCACCATTGTTGCCGGGGCCGGCAAGAATCAGCACATTTTTTTTGCGCTTGTTCAGCAGCTTGATTGCGCAGGCCGCGATGGCTTCGCCAGCAGCTTGCATCAGCGAGATTCGCGAATGGGCGGTGGTGCGTGTGATGATACCAGTGGCAGTGCGGGCGGTGGTGTGGGCAGTTTCGATTTGCCGGATTTCGGCAACAGTGTAAAGAGCAGTCATTGCTGGGCATTCATTGTTTTAAAAACTATTCGGTTGTGAGATGGAATCGGTCAGTTCGCGGGCTTTAGGCGTCTGGTGTTAATACGGTATCTTTTGCCACCGCCAGCATTTGCGGATAATCCGCACTGTAATGCAGGCCACGACTTTCTTTGCGCTCAATCGCTGAACGCACAATCAGCTCGGCAGTTTGCAATAAATTACGCATCTCGATCAAATCATTTGAGACACGAAAATTGGCGTAGTACTCGTGAATTTCGGCTTTCAGCAAATTGATGCGATGCATCGCGCGCTCAAGGCGTTTGTCCGTGCGCACAATGCCGACGTAATCCCACATGAACCGGCGCAGCTCGTCCCAATTGTGAGAAATGATCACCTCTTCATCCGCGTTCGTGACGCGACTTTCATCCCAGGCGGGGAGCGCAGGCATCAACGTGGCGACAGAAGACTGAATATCGTTCACCACCGCTTCTGAAAAGACCAGGCACTCCAGCAGCGAATTACTCGCCAGCCGGTTCGCACCGTGCAAACCGGTGCAGGAGACTTCACCGATGGCGTACAGATTATCAACATCGGTGCGACCACGTAAATCAGTCACCAGACCGCCGCAGGTATAGTGGGCCGCCGGCACAATCGGAATGGCGTCCTTGGTAATATCGATGCCGAGGGTCAGGCATTTTTCGTAAATATTGGGGAAATGGGATTTCAAAAAATCGGCGGGTTTGTGCGAGATATCGAGATAAACAAAATCGATACCGCGCTTTTTCATTTCATAGTCGATCGCGCGGGCAACGATGTCGCGTGGCGCCAGCTCGGCACGCTCATCATGCGCGGGCATGAAACGCTCGCCCGGTTTGGTTTTGTCGTTTACGTCCGGCAGTTTTAATAGGCCGCCTTCACCGCGCACCGCTTCGGTGATGAGATACGATTTGGCCGCAGGATGATAAAGGCAGGTCGGATGAAACTGCATGAACTCCATATTAGCCACTCGACAACCCGCCCGCCAACCCATCGCCACACCGTCGCCGGTAGCAACATCAGGGTTGGTGGTGTAAAGATAAACCTTGCCTGCGCCGCCGGTGGCCAGTGCCGTAAAACGCGCTGAAACCGTGGAGACCCGGCCGGTCTTGTTATTCAACGCATACGCCCCGTAGCAGCGGTTTTCATCGCTGCGTTTGAGTTGCTTGCTGGTAATTAAATCGACCGCAATATGATGCTCAAGCACCTCAATATTCGGGTGCGATTTTAATTGCGACACCAAGGTTTTTTGTACCGCGCGTCCAGTTGCATCGGCGGCGTGCACAATCCGCCGGTGCGAATGTCCGCCCTCGCGAGTGAGATGAAGCTCATCGTGGTTGTTGTCATCGCGGGTAAAAGGCACGCCCTGGTTTACCAGCCATTCCACCGCTTCCCGGCCATGTTCAACCACGAAACGCACCGCATCGTCTTTGCACAGGCCAGCGCCGGCAATATGGGTGTCACGGATATGGTTTTCGGCGGAATCATCATCACTCAAAACGGCGGCTATTCCACCCTGCGCCCAGGCGCTCGCGGCATCCAGCAGCTCATGCTTGGTCAGGAGTGCCACTTTTTGAGTTTCAGCCAAGCGCAGCGCCAGGGACATACCCGCCAAACCGCTGCCAATAATCAAAACATCGTATTTTTTCATTGAAAAATAATTCTTGTGGAAGGTGAAGGTTCAAAAAATCAGTATGCCAAAATGCGATGAGAGAGCCTGCTACGACATTTAGGATGGAACTATTGTTTACCTAATCGGTCTGTCTTGTAGCGCTAAAATGCGGTTATTAATGCAATAAGTTTTAGGGTGTGAAGCAAAATATGTGGCGATTGCCCTAATTGGGATCGTAGGTGCGCAAACCAGGCCAAAAACCACAACACAGGCGAGTAGAATACAAAAAGGATTACAGAGATGACTGCGACGACAGACGTGACGTTTATAATACCTGACGGTATTGACATTCATTCGAGAATTAAGCGCGGGCTTGGGCTGGGCACGAAATCCGCGGCGATTGTCGGGAAATCAGTGCAAACTGGCACTGCAACCCCGACCAAGCAAGTCGTGCAAAAAAGTGTTGCGGAAGTTGTACGCAAGGGGTCAACACCGTTTCAGGGAAAATCATTGATGAGTGATCGCGAAGTCGATCAACAATTGGTAGAGCGAGCACAGGCGGGCGACAAAAAAGCGTTCGAATTGCTTGTGATTAAATACCAGCGCAAGGTAGAGCGTCTGTTATCGCGGATTATTCGTGATCATGCAGAGGTTGAAGATATATCCCAGGAAGCGTTTATAAAAGCTTATCGCGCCTTGGCCAATTTCCGTGGCGATAGCGCTTTTTACACATGGCTGTACCGTATCGCAATCAATACCGCCAAAAATTATCTCGTCAGCAAAGGGCGACGCGCACCGACCACCACCGAATTTGATATAGAAGAAGCGGAAGGGTTTGAGGACGCGACCGGCCTACGCGACGTGGCGACCCCGGATGCGGAACTGATGTCGAAACAAATTGGCCAGATCGTGAATCGAACAATTGATAACCTGCCTGAAGAATTAAGAACCGCGATTACGTTGCGCGAAATCGATGGTTTGAGTTACGAAGAAATCGCGCAAATCATGGATTGCCCGATCGGTACAGTTCGATCGAGAATTTTTCGCGCCCGGGAGGCGGTAGCAGAACAGTTACGTCCGCAACTCGAAACGTCGAAAGACAGGAGATGGTGAAATGAACGAAAAATTATCGGCCCTGATGGATGGCGAGCTTGACCGCGAAACGGCGGCGATTGCGATCAAAGCGCTCGGCAACAGTGATTCGCAGAGGCAGCATTGGGATTGTTATCATTTGATCGGCGATGCTTTGCGCGGCGTAGAACAAACGCCGGATGCGCATCTGAATTTGATCGAGCAAACCGTTTGCTCAATAGTTAGGCGTCGTGCTTCGGCAGATATTATTTTCGCGCAGCTTGCCGCTGAGCCGACCGTGTTGGCGCCAGCCGCCATCAGTCAGTCTCGTTCGGTTACAAGGGCAACGCCTATTCAGCAGCGAACGCGTTTTGCGCTTGCTATGGCGGCCTCAGTGGTTACCGTTTCAGCGATCGGCGTCGTTGCATTTAAACAACAACAAGGCTCACTTTCTGCGCCGTCCCAAATTGCACAGCAAACACCGACCAGGCCTTTAGCAGGGACAGCCGCAGCGCCTTTAAGCACAGCAACACTCAAAGGGCCTGAAACGAGGGTCAACGATTATCTTCTGGTGCATCGTCAATTTGCCAATCCCGCCGCACTACAGGCGGCAGTGCTGAAACGTAGTGAGCAGCGTCAGGCAACAGGGCAGTGAGCGTCATTGTAATCTCTAAATATTTGGGCATATTCGACGGTGTACAGCAGGAATCCATGAAAGTGCCAGGCGATCAATTCATTCAGTGGCGCGCAGATTTATTTAAATTATGCCGTTTGCAAAGATTAACGGCATTTGTTCTGGCAGTCCGTGCAGCTTTTAGCTTAATCACGCTTTTTTCTCTGTTTACGCTTTTTGCCAGCGCGTTCTGGGCAGAAATAGCAGCGGCACGAGATACTCGTGACGGACGCGATCCTGAAGCCGTTGAGTGGCTCGAGCGCATTTCCAAGGCATCCCGGGACTTGCCCTATACGGGCGTGTTTGTGCATCAGACGTTGGATAACAGCAGCACATCACGAGTGACTCATATGCTGGATCGCCAGGGCGTAGAGCACGAAAAAATAGAAGCGCTTGATGGCCCATTGCGCGAGATCATTCGCCGTAACGAGGAAATGTTTTGCTATCAGCCGGATCTAAAGACGGTGCGTCTGGACCGGCGTGCTACGGGGCGATTTTTCCCCTCGTTAATTACGGGAAACCCAAAGGCGGTAGCTGAAAATTATCGTGTCAAGATGGGGCCCGTGGAGCGTATCGCTGGCTTCGACTGTCAATGGATTTTTCTGGAACCCAAAGACGAGATGCGCTACGCACAAAAGCTGTGTGCCGAAATGGGTACCGGGCTGTTACTGCGCGCGCGCACCTATAACGACCGTAACCAGATGCTTGAACAATTTATGTTTACGCAGCTTGATGTCAGCGGCAGCGTGGCCAAGCTGTCTTTGAAATCCCGCTATGAGCAGAGCCCCGGTTGGCAACGCGATTATTCGGTTAAATCGCCAACGGCTGACACTGATACAGGCTGGATTGTGAAAAATTTGCCAGCCGGTTTCAAGAAGGTGATGGAGATGGTGCGTTCACTAACCGGACAAACACAGCCGATCTCGCATCTGGTGTTTTCTGATGGGCTCTCGCATGTTTCGGTTTTTGCGGAGCCCTCTGCAGTCCCAGGCAAAGTCACCGCTTCGGGCGCGTCAGATGATGCGCCTACCACTTTTGCGATTCGCACGGTGGCAGATTATCAGGTCACGGTGATGGGTGAAGTGCCGCTCGCGACGGTCCAACTGATTGCGGATGGTGTAAGCCGACGGGGCCGCCAGTAACCGGTTTGTAGTGATGTTTGGAATGGGATGGGTATCGAAATTGTGGCGCGTTGTTTAATTAGTAGCGTGTGATGGTGGCAGATGATGAATCGGATAGAGTGGGTCAGCGGTAGGATTTCAATATAAACATTGCCGCCGGGTGGTTGCCCGGCGTTTGTATTAACGGAGAGCGGAATGAATAATCGTGTTGCCAATGTTGCCAGTGCTAGCAAAGTGCTGAATTTTAAATGGGCTATTGCGGCCTTTTTTGTCGTAGCTTGTTCTTTGCTGGTGGCTATGCCGCATGCTGGTGCCAAAGAACTGCCGGACTTTACTGAGTTGGTCGATAAATTCGGGCCTTCTGTTGTTAATGTAAGCACCAAAGCGCGACCTCGGCAGGCGCAAGCACAGCTTGACGAAAATGATCCGATGTATGAATTTTTCCGCAGGTTCATGCCGCCAGGTGCTGTGCCTAATCCGAGTAACCCCAATACCCCGGGCAATCCAAATGCGCCGCGCCGCAAATCCCCGCGTACAGTGCCACCTGGCACGGCCGAAGAGGCTCCTCTACGTAATCTCGGGGTAGGCTCTGGCTTTATTTTTTCCAGTGACGGTTATGTCCTAACTAATGCACACGTGGTGGCTGATGCGGATGAAGTCACCGTAACGTTAACGGATAAACGTGAGTTCAAGGCTAAAGTCATCGGCGCCGATCAGCGCACAGATATCGCGGTGTTGAAACTGGCGGCAACTGATTTGCCAAAAGTAAATATTGGCGACTCCGATAAAGTTCGTGTCGGCGAGTGGGTAATGGCTATAGGCTCGCCATTTGGATTTGAAAATACGGTGACAGCCGGCATCATTAGCGCTAAAACCCGCGATACCGGTGATTTTGTGCCGTTTATTCAAACCGATGCCGCCGTGAACCCGGGTAACTCTGGCGGCCCATTGTTTAATATAAAAGGTGAGGTAGTAGGCATCAATTCACAGATTTTTTCGGGCGGTGGCGGCTATATTGGCATCTCGTTTGCAATACCGATCAATACGGCTGTGGATACGGCAAACCAGATTATCAAAAGCGGCAAAGTAACGCGTGGCCGTATTGCCATCGAAATGATGCCCACACCGATCACCGATGATTTGGCTAGCGCGCTTGGCCTGCCTGCGTCGCCTGGCGTGATGATTAAGACGGTTGAAGAAGGTGGGCCAGCTGATAAAGTCGGCGTCAAGGCGCGCGATATTATTCGCAAGGTTGACGGCAGCGCAGTCAAAAACAATATTGACGTTATCCGCAATATCTCCAGTAAAGCACCCGGCAGCCAGGTCACACTAACCATCTGGCGCAAAGGTGTGGAAAAAGACTATGTCGTTACCATTGCTGAGGCTCCCGCTGATGCCGCACCGGTGGCGAGCAAAAAGGATGATGGCACTCCCTTTCAGGAAGCTGATCGCCTCGGTTTGGTGGTCAGGGATCTAATTGCAAAAGACAAAATTGAGCAAAAGTTGACACTGGGCGTGATTATTGAAGATGTGGATGGACCCGCAGAGCGGGCTGGTCTTCAGGCAGGCGACGCAATTTTGGCGCTCAATAATACGGAAATCAAAAACGCAGCTCAATTCAATCAGTTAGTCGCCAAAATTGATAGCAAAAAAGCGATTGCATTGTTGGTACAGCGTGGCAAAGAAACCCGATATATCACGTTGAAGCCTGATTCCAAATAGCGGTAGCGGTACAGGTTGAAAACGGGTTGAAAAAGCTGACGGTTTTATCTCGAACCTATTGTCACCTCTGTGATGACATGATCGCGGCCTTGCAAGCACTGCAAGGTCGCGTACTGCATGAGCCGCCTTATGCGCATAATGCGCATAAGGCCGGTGAGAGCAGCGACATTAAAACCAAAACGGAAACGGCGCAGTTTGTATGGGAGGTTCTCGATATTGACCTCCATCCCGAGCTGGAATCGCAATACGGCGACAAAGTGCCCGTTTTGCTTGCCCACAAAGACGGGTTAAAAGTTGAGCTTTGCCATCACTTCATGGATGAAAAAAAGCTGTTGACCTACCTGCGTCAAGAGGCAGGCAGTTAGCGGTGTAGCAAAGCAGCTCCAGTCTTGCTTTGCGTTCCCTTTGAATTAACTCGTGGGATGGCTCAGTTATGCGTTAAAATTGCGAGTTGTCCAGCAGTACCGACCAATAAGGGCACGATGTCGTGCCCTTATTTTTTGCCAGAACCGTAAAATCATGAATCACATCAGAAATTTTTCAATCATCGCGCACATCGACCACGGTAAATCGACTTTGGCTGATCGTATTATTGAGCGTTGTGGTGGCTTATCTTCGCGCGAGATGGCATCGCAAGTACTGGATTCAATGGATCTCGAACGCGAGCGCGGCATTACGATAAAAGCGCAAACAGCGGCGTTGACCTATAAGGCCCGCGACGGCAACACTTACGACCTGAACCTGATTGATACGCCGGGGCACGTTGATTTTTCTTACGAGGTTTCGCGATCACTATCTGCTTGTGAGGGTGCCTTGCTGGTAGTGGATGTATCGCAAGGTGTGGAAGCGCAGACCGTGGCTAATTGCTATACGGCGGTCGAGCTAGGGGTGGAAGTCGTTCCTGTTTTAAATAAAATCGATTTGCCCTCGGCTGACCCTGTGCGAGTGATCGCTGAAATTGAAGATATTGTCGGCATTTATGCGTCTGATGCCGTTCAATGCAGTGCCAAGACAGGCTTGGGCATTGAGGACGTGATCGAAACTGTGATTGCCAAGATTCCACCGCCAAAGGGGGATCGTGATGCGCCTTTGAAAGCGTTGATTATTGATTCATGGTTTGATAACTATGTCGGCGTGGTAATGCTGGTGCGCGTGGTTGATGGCGTCCTGAAACCCAAAGATAAAATTCTGCTGATGGCTACCGGAGCACAAAATCTGGTTGAACAAGTTGGCGTATTTACGCCGAAGTCGGTGGCGCGTACCGAGCTCGCAGCCGGTGGTGTAGGCTTTATCATTGCGGGTATCAAAGAGCTGAAGGCTGCCAAGGTGGGTGATACGGTCACTCATGTAGAGCGTCCTGCGGATGCAGCGCTGCCGGGTTTCAAGGAAATTAAGCCGCAGGTTTTTGCAGGTCTTTATCCGATTGAATCAAATCAATATGACGCTTTGCGTGACGCGCTCACCAAGCTGCAATTAAACGATTCCAGTTTACGTTTTGAACCAGAGACCTCGCAGGCGCTTGGTTTTGGCTTTCGCTGTGGTTTCCTCGGCCTGCTGCACATGGAAATTGTGCAGGAACGGCTTGAGCGTGAGTACAACATGGATTTGATCACCACCGCACCTACGGTGATTTACCAGATTGTGAAGATGGACAATACGGTTATCGAGATCGAGAATCCATCCAAGTTGCCCGAGCTGTCCAAGGTGCAGGAAATTCGCGAGCCGATTATTACCGCCACCATGCTGATGCCACAGGAATATGTGGGGGCCGTAATCACGCTGTGCAATCAAAAGCGCGGTAGCCAGGTTGATATGCAATATGCCGGCCGACAGGTAATCTTGACCTATGAAATGCCCATGAATGAAGTGGTGATGGATTTCTTTGATAAATTGAAATCAGTTTCGCGCGGTTATGCCTCGCTTGATTATGAATTCAAGGAATATCGCACCTCGGATCTAGTGAAGCTCGACATCATGATTAACGGTGAAAAAGTCGACGCGCTGTCGTTGATTGTGCACCGTGCCAACAGTCAGTATCGTGGTCGGGAATTGGCCGCTAAAATGCGCGAGCTGATTCCGCGTCAGATGTTTGATGTGGCCGTGCAAGCAGCCATTGGTGCCAACATCATTGCCCGTGAAAACATAAAAGCGTTACGAAAAAACGTAATTGCCAAGTGCTATGGCGGCGATATTTCGCGTAAGCGCAAGCTGCTTGAAAAACAAAAAGCCGGCAAGAAGCGCATGAAACAAGTTGGCAGCGTAGAGATTCCACAAGAAGCATTTTTAGCGATTCTGCAGGTCGATGGCAAATAGGCGGGCGCAACAGGCTGACGGTATTGATCCCTGTTTTTGGGTTGTTGGTCGCAAATCAGGTGACATGACAATAACTAAAAATGAAAATGATGATTGGCACTTTTTTAGCTTCAAAGGCCAGCTTATAAATCAGTTTAATAGATAGAGATAGGGTCAAGCATGAATTGGGAACTAATCGGTTGGATTGCAATAGTCGCCAGTGGTGCGATTATTTTGGCCAGTTTTTTATTGCCTCAAGCTAAAACAATAGCCGCTTCAGAAAATGCACATTCGCCAGCGGGATCAACGTCAACTCTGCATTTATTGCTGGAAATTGCGTGGCCGATTTTTTTTATTGCTGTGATGGGCATGCTCACGTTGAAAGAAGTGCTGGGTTTTGCCGCCGTACTGCTGCTGGCTACCGTGATTACAGGTTCAATCTGGTTAATTGACGGTTTGATCAAAAGTAAAATCAGAGCAAAAGACAGCGGTGAGCCGGTATTGGTTGAAATGGCCAGAAGTTTTTTCCCGGTTATTTTGATTGTGTTTTTGTTACGTTCATTTTTGTACGAGCCTTTTAAAATCCCCTCAGGATCTATGGAGCCAACGCTTCTGGTGGGCGATTTTATTTTGGTAAACAAATACACTTTCGGGGTGAGAGTGCCCGTGATCAACAAAAAAATTATGGATGTTAACTTGCCCCAACGCGGTGATGTCATGGTGTTTCGTTATCCGATCAACCCTGGCCGTGATTACATCAAGCGTGTAGTGGGGATTCCAGGCGATACCGTCACCTATCAAAACAAACAATTGATCATTAACGGCAAAGCAGTTAAGCAGGAAAAGGCCGGCATTTTTACCCAGGTTAATGAGCGTCTGGAAATGCGTCAATTTGAAGTCTTTAAAGAATCATTAAGCGCGAAACCACACACCATGATGGTGGACTCAAAAGCCGCCGCGTTTAATTTGGGCGGCGTCTTTTCCAAATTCGCCCACAAGAACAATTGCGCTTACAATGATGACGGCTTTAGTTGCACAGTACCGCCCGGAAATTATTTTATGATGGGTGATAGTCGTGACAACAGTGAAGATGGCCGTTATTGGGGTTTTGTGCCCGAAGAAAATATCGTGGGTAAAGCTGTCTTGGTGTGGATGAATTTCAGCGCCTTCAAGCGCGTGGGCACTACTATTGAATAGCACGCTTAATTTTTATCTGATCTGTAGCAATTTGCGAGGAAAAAGCCGATGATAAAAACAACCCATTCCCACTTCCGTCCCCTTACCCGCCAGCGCGGCGTAAGCTTTCTGGTGCTCATCGTCATTTTTGCGATGATTGCGATGGTTGGCCTAGTCGGGCTGAAAATATTGCCAGCCTATCTGGATGCATTTTCGGTCAAGAAAATTCTTGGATCGATGGCGAGTAGTGAGGAAGTAAAATCCGGCACGGTAAAAGAAATACGTGACAGCTTTGATCGTCGTGCCAATATTGATAACGTGAATTCAATCAAGGGCTCTGACCTCGAAATCACCAAGGAAAATAATGAAGCCGTAGTGGTGGCAGCCTGGACACAGCGGATCCCATTGTTTACCAATTACACCTTGCTTATTGATTTCAATATGAGCACGTCTGATAAGTAGACATTTGCATAATCCCTCGCCATTATTGGCCAGCACCTTAGAGATCAAGCTTGGGTATACCTTTACTGAGCCCGCACTGCTTATTCAGGCGACTACACACCGCAGTTTTGGCGCACACCATAATGAGCGGCTGGAGTTTTTAGGCGATAGTGTCCTGAATTGTGCCATCGCCAAACTGATTTTTGATAGTTACCCCGCCATGCCCGAAGGCGAGCTTAGCCGACTACGTGCCAATCTGGTTAACCAAAGTGTTCTGGCTGAAATAGCAGCAGAACTAGGTGTTGGTCCATTGCTGCGTTTAGGCGAGGGCGAACTTAAAACCGGCGGCGCGAGTCGCCCCTCGATTTTGGCAGACGCGGTTGAAGCATTGCTGGGCGCTGCATTTGTGGATGCCGGATTTGATTGTGCATGCGCGATTGTGAAACGTCTGTTTGCCGTACGTTTGCGTACGGTAGACGGTAAAACAGCGCCCGATAAAGATGGTAAAACTGCACTTCAGGAGTGGTTGCAAGCGCGTCACTTGCCGCTACCGCAATATGCGGTTACCAGAATCGATGGTGAGGCGCACCAGCAGATATTTGAAGTTCATTGCAACATCGTGTCGGAAAGCATAGCAACCTCCGGTAGCGGGCACAGCAGACGTGCTGCCGAGCAGGATGCCGCTTCCAAAGCCTATGTGGCGTTGCTGCAACGAAAAGCTGGCACATCATTAACCTCGCCTGCCAAACAAAATAAGGTCAAATCCCGTGGCTAAATCCAAAATTAATGAAGCGCAAACTAGTCCAGCATCGGTACCAGTATTCGAAACTTCGGTTGCAGAAGCATTCCGCTGCGGAACAATCGCGATTGTCGGGCGCCCCAATGTGGGTAAATCCACTTTACTGAATCATTTGATCGGTCAGAAGGTCAGCATTACATCGAAAAAAGCCCAGACAACGCGTCATCGCATTACCGGTATTTTTACCGATGTGCGCTCGCAGTTCTTGTTTTTAGATACACCCGGTTTTCAAAAAACCCATGAAAATGCGCTGAATAAAATTTTGAATCGCACGGTCAGTCAGGCCGCCGCCGATGCCGATGTGCTTTTATTTGTGACCGAAGCGCTGAAATTTTCAGAGCTTGATGAAGTCGTGCTGAAAGCGATTGATAAAACAACGCCCACCATTCTAGTAGTAAATAAAATTGATCGCATTGAGGACAAAACCCGCCTCATGACTTTCTTGCAGGAGATGCAAGCCAGGTTTACGTTCGCAGCTATTGTTCCCACCAGTGTCAAGAGCGCGCAGACCATCATTGCGCTTAAAGATGCTATTCGTCCCTTGTTACCGTTAGCGCCAGCGGTTTATTCAGGAGATGAAATTACGGATAAATCAGAACGTTTTATGGCCTCTGAATTTATTCGTGAAAAAGTATTTCGCCAGTTAGGTGATGAGCTTCCCTACAGCGTTAGTGTTGTGATTGAGAAATACGAACAGGAAGGAGATTTACGGCGGATATTTGCCAATATTGTGGTGGATAAAAACAGCCAAAAAGCTATTTTGATTGGCACCAAAGGCGAACGGATGAAACGCATCGGCACCGATGCCCGTAAAGATATGGAAACAACTTTTGGCGGCAAAGTGTATCTTGAGCTTTTTGTGAAAGTGAAAAAAGGCTGGGCGGATGATCAGGCTTTGCTGCGACAGTACGGCTACGAATAAAGCCGGGCGACGCATCATGTACCCTAGTTATTCAGTGTCATTAATGTCAGTGTTTGCTGCGTTTGTTAGCGGACCTATTTAATTGAGAGCAATTGGCGAATCCAGTGCGGGTTTTGTGCTTCACAGCTACCCCTATCGGGAAACCAGCCTGATTCTCGAAGCCTTCACGCAATCCCACGGCCGTATTGTGTTCGTCGCCAAAGGTGCGAAGCGTCCAACGAGCGCGATGAAAAGTGTGCTCAATCCGTTCCAGCAGTTGAGCTTTAAGTGGTTCGGTAAAACCGATATGAAAACCCTGAAATCGGCTGAGCACGAGCGCATTTTTCCGCAGCTTAGCGGCGCTACTTTGATGTCGGCGTTTTACATGAATGAGTTATTGCTGAAACTGACGCATCGCGAAGAAGCACATGATGTGCTTTTTCATTCGTATGAAAATGCGGTCATGCAATTGTCGGGTGTGGCGGGATCCACCTCTTTTACTGAGAGCAGAAAAATGGATGTACCCAGTATTGCGGCGGTGCTACGGCGCTTTGAAATTTCGCTTTTGCAGGAAATCGGCTATGCGCTTAGCTTGAAAGAAGAGGCTGAAACACATGAAGCGGTGGTGGCAACCCGGCAATATTTTTATGTGTTTGAGCGAGGGCCTGTGGCGTGTGATCGTAATCCCCGGGAGAGCAGGGATCGCAACGGGAATGGCATTATTGATGGATTACAATTACAAGGCAAGACCCTACTCGATATGGCGGCCGGTGATTTTTCTGATCCGGTGACGCAAACGCAATCCAAGCAATTCATGCGGCGCGCGATCAATCATGTTCTGGGCGATAAAACCCTTCATACCCGACAGTTGATTCGTGATTTGCAGGTTAATTAATCAATATTTTAGCGTCACTCCTGTTATGACCCAACTAAGCGTAAACCTGAATAAAATTGCACTGCTTCGCAATACGCGTTCTCTCGGTATACCCAGCGTGCTTCGCGCGGCTCGTATTGCGCTTGAAGCCGGTGCGAACGGCATCACGGTGCATCCGCGTCCCGATGGGCGACATGTGCGTGCGCATGATGTCCGCGAATTGTCTGTTTTATTGCGCGACTGGCCGCACGCAGAATTTAATATTGAAGGCAATCCTTTCCATGGTCTGCTTGAATTTGTGCGTGAAGTTCGGCCACAGCAGTGCACCTTGGTACCTGATGAATCCGGGCAGTTCACCTCTGATCATGGCTGGAATATGCATGCCGATGCGGCAAGACTGGCGCCCGTTATTGCCGAATTAAAATCAATGGGGGTGCGGGTAAGTTTGTTTATGGATGCGGTGCCTGATGCCATGATGGCGGTAAAACAGCTGGGGGCCGACCGTATTGAACTCTATACTGAGCCCTACGCTCAAGCCTTTGATAAATATAATCAGGCGGTGGTGTTGCAGCAATACATCGATACCGCTAAGGCCGCGCAAAAGCTGGGGCTGGGCGTGAATGCAGGTCATGACCTCAATTTGCAAAATCTTCAACTGTTTTTGCAGGCGGTGCCAGACGTGATGGAGGTATCCATAGGGCATGCCTTAATTGCCGATGCGCTTGAACTGGGGCTGGCTGAAACAGTGCGTCGCTATCTGAGTGTGGCGAATTCGACTGACAAATCGATCCATACATCAACCCACACATCGTCCTTGATCGAGGGTGCTCCGTGATCTTTGGCATCGGCACCGATATTGTCAATATCAAGCGGATTGAAGATTCTTTATTTCGTTTTGGGGATCGTTTTTTGCACCGGATTTTGAACGATGCTGAAGTCGCTGAATATGCTCAAACCTCACAGCCGGCGCGGTTCCTGGCTAAACGGTTTGCGGTAAAAGAAGCATTCTCGAAAGCGTTCGGTACCGGCATTGGCGCTGAAATCGGCTGGCATGATGTAGCCGTTACACATGATGCGCGCGGCAAACCGCTGATCGCTACTTCCAGCGTATTAACCGAGCGACTTCATCAACATTTAATTTCAGCTTCGCATGTGTCAATCTCGGATGAATCCGAGCACGCTATTGCGTTTATTATTTTGGAAAAAAAATGACTTTAAAAATCCCGCTAGGGTTAGTAATGGCCGATGTGGTCGGCCTGGAATTATCGCCGGACGACATAAAGCGACTGCAGCATCCCTTGATCGGCGCAGTCATTTTATTCGCACGAAATTATCAATCACCTGACCAGCTAAAAAAGCTAACCGCGAGTATCCACGGTCTTCGAGAGCCATCGCTGCCGATTGCGGTGGACCATGAGGGGGGGCGCGTGCAACGTTTTCGTGAAGGCTTCACCGCTATCCCGCCCATGCGTACATTGGGTGAGCACTGGCAGCAATCGACCGCGGATGCCGAGTCGGATGCCAAACGCGTGGCCGAGGCTTGCGGCTATGTTATCGGCGCCGAGCTTGTGGCACATGGCGTGGATTTTACGTTTGCGCCGGTGCTGGATCTGGATTGGGGTGAAAGCGGGGTGATTGGTGATCGTTCATTTCATCGTTCACCGGCTATCGTAACCGCACTTGCGCGTGAATTAATGAATGGTATGCGTGCTGCCGGTATGGCGAACTGCGGCAAGCATTATCCTGGGCATGGCTATGTGCGTGCTGATTCGCACCACGAAATCCCCCACGATGCACGCAGCCTCGCTGATATTTCAGCCGACGATATGATGCCTTTCAGTGAACTCGCGAACGAGCTTGATTCGGTGATGCCTGCCCATGTCATTTACGATCAGATCGATAGTCAGCCTGCCGGATTTTCAGCGTTCTGGCTGCAACAAAAGCTGCGCGGCGAATTGGCCTTCAAAGGGGTTATCTTCTCCGATGATCTGACCATGGAGGGCGCATCAGTGGCCGGCGGTATGGTGGCTCGTGCCGAAGTAGCATTTGCCGCTGGCTGCGATATGGTGCTCCTCTGTAACGACCCGGTGCGCTGTGACGAGCTGTTAAACGGATTGTGGGCGGCCGGTTATCGAGCGCGCCCGGAGACTTCGCAGCACCTTGCGCGGATGCGCGCGCGGCCTAACGTGTCTGGCGCTGCACTGGCTGACGATGCACGCTATCTGGCCGCGCGGAGCATAGTGTTGGCGGCGGCGGCGGCGGGGGGGGCTGAGCGGGTTGCAACGGAAAGTAGCGGCATCGATTGATACCGTCTTTGCGTATTGCGCCGACCATCACCTGCGATATTTTTTGTCGCGTCGTTGATAATTTTGGAGACATCGGTGTTACCTGGCGATTGGCGCGCCAGCTATCCAGCGAGTTTGCGCTGCAGGTTCGTCTGATTGTTGACGATCTCGCCTGCTTTCAAAAGCTGGCTTTTGATGTGGACGTTAATGCCGATTCACAATGCCTTGATGGCATAACAATATTGCACTGGCATAAAAATCTGCATTTAGAGCCTGCACAATGCGTCATAGAGGCATTTCAATGTGCGCTGCCGACGTCATATATCAACGCGATGGCGGCAATGACGCCCAGCCCTGTTTGGCTGAACCTTGAGTATCTCAGCGCGGAGGGCTGGATTGGTGAACACCATTTGCTGCCCTCGCCGCACCCTAAAACCGGGTTGAACAAGTTTTTCTTTTTTCCCGGATTTCGAGCGAATACCGGAGGTTTAATTCGTGAACAATCGCTGTTGTTGCAGCAACAGCAGTTTCAGCTTCAGCTTGAAGGTGAGATTGAGCATGGATATCAACATGAACATACGCGAGTTGATAGGCCTGCATTCGCAGATGTCCGTCCCCTAAAAATATTCATGTTTGGCTATCAAAACGCGGCCTTGCCGGCGCTCTTCAAGAGCATCACCCAATCTTGGTCGCAAACCATATGCACCATTCCTGACGGCGCATTGGCCCTGCAGGCCAAGGCATTAAAAATGGGGGCAGAGGTAAAGGTAGAGATGAAGTTGCAAGTGCAGACGATCAAATTCCAGCCGCAGCCTGAGTTTGATCGTTTGCTGTGGACGCAGGATGTGCTGTTTGTGCGCGGTGAGGATTCATTTGTTCGCGCGCAATGGGCGGCAAAGCCGTTCATTTGGCAAATTTATCCGCAAGCTGAGCGTGCGCACTGGTTGAAGTTGAATGCGTTTCTGGATTTGTATTGCGCAGAGCTGGCATCTGATGCGGCAGTCGCGCTACGCGAGCTACATCGCGTCTGGAATGATGAGGATATTGACGCAACAGGCTCGGCCTGGTTGGCTTTTATGCGCCAACTTGGCCCGCTAAGAAAGCACGCTGTGCTGTGGGCACAAAAACTATCAGAAATGCCTGATTTAGCGACGCAACTGATGACTTTTTACGCGAAAACAGCTAAAATTTAAGGCTTTGCTGAGTCTTGCAACTATATTTTTATTATTGGGTTGTAAGAATCGCACCAGAATCCCTAACCGTACGAAAGTTATTCCATGAAAATCGCACAAGAACTTCGCGCTGGCAACGTCGTTATGATCGGTAAAGATCCGATGGTTGTTTTGAAGGCCGAGTACAACAAAGGTGGTCGTAGCGCCGCCGTTGTTAAAATGAAATTCAAAAATCTGTTGACGGCTTCTAATATGGAAACCGTGTATAAAGCTGACGATAAGTTTGAAGTCGTCTCGCTTGAGAAAAAAGAAGTTACCTACTCATATTTCTCTGATCCCATGTATGTATTTATGGACGGCGAATATAACCAGTATGAAGTCGAACCCGAAAACATGGGTGATGCGCTTAATTATCTCGAAGATGCGATGCCTTGTGAGGTTACCTTTTATGACGGCAAAGCCATTTCGATTGAGCTGCCGACCTCGGTCGAGCGCGAAATCAGCACTGATCCTGCCGTGCGCGGTGACACCTCCGGTAAGGTGATGAAGCCCGCCACGTTGATCAGTACCGGCTTTGCAGTGTCGGTGCCGTTGTTTTGTGAGAATGGTGACAAGATTGAAATTGACACCCGTACTGGCGAATACCGGCGTCGGGTGTAGTTGAATTGTGTGGGTGAATGAGTGAAGATTTAGTACGAGACATTAAACAAAAAGGGCACGGTTCTCCGTGCCCTTTTTGTTTAATGTCTGTTTTAATTGCAGCTCAACCAACAATATAAAGCGATGAAAAAAATAGCTAAAAACGATAAAAGTTATGATGCTGCATGCCGCGAATGTCCGCGTCTGGCCAATTTTCTGGGCGAAGTAAAGTCGCAGTACCCCACTTATTTTTGCAAGCCCGTGCCGCCTTTTGGTGATGCCACGCCATCGTTGTTTATCGTCGGTTTGGCACCAGGCATGCACGGCGCCAACGCTACCGGGCGTCCGTTCACAGGTGACCATGCCGGCATTCTGCTGTACGAAACGCTGCATAAATTTGGTTATGCCACGCAACCCCGATCACTGAATGTGGATGATGGTTTAACGCTCACCGGTTGCCGAATTTCCAACGCGGTTAAATGTCTTCCGCCAGGCAATAAACCAACGCCGGATGAAATCAAAACCTGCAATCATTTTTTAGCCAATGAACTCGCGACATTGCCAGCCGACACACGCATCCTGGCGCTCGGCGGGATCGCGCACAACGCGGTATTGATGGCCTTCGGCTTAAAGGTTAGCGCCGCCAAATTTGGCCACGCAGCACGCCACCTGTTGGCCTCCGGCCACACGTTATACGATAGCTACCACTGCTCTCGCTACAATACCAATACCAAGCGGCTGACCGAGGCCACGTTTCATGCTGTGTTTGCGATGATTCAGCAGGATTTTGAACCATAAACACTATAATCTGGGCGGCTTAACAAGCATTTTTGCTCTAAATCCCGCGTCAGTCATTGAGTTTCATTATTTTTATGACCATGTTTGATCCTAAACCCATTCTGAGCCAGCTGCCTAACCTGCCCGGTGTCTATCGCATGAAAAGTGCGACGGGCGAGGTGATTTATGTGGGTAAGGCGCGGGATTTAAAAAAGCGGGTTTCATCGTATTTCATAAAGCAGCATGTGAGCCCGCGCACCACGCATATGGTGTCGCAAATCCAGGATATCGAAACCACTATTACCCGCAGCGAATCTGAAGCGTTGTTGCTGGAAAATAATCTGATCAAGTCACTCGCACCGAAATACAACGTGCTGTTTCGCGATGATAAAAGCTATCCCTACATTATGGTGACGGCGCGCGACTTTCCGCAGATCCGATTTTACCGTGGCAATCATGTAAAGCCACATCGTTATTTTGGGCCGTTCCCTTCAGCGTGGGCAGTGCGCGATACGATCAATCATTTGCAAAAAATGTTTAAGCTGCGTACCTGCGACGACACTGTTTACGCGCATCGCTCGCGGCCCTGTTTGCTGCACCAAATCCAGCGCTGTTCGGCACCTTGTGTGGGCCTGATTTCCAAAGAAAACTATGCGCGTGATATCGATAACGCCGGGCTTTTTTTGCAGGGTAAAGAAAACGAGGTGCTCGAACAATTGAATCAAAAAATGGAAGCTGCAGCCGCGGAGCTTGATTTTGAAGCGGCGGCAACTTATCGCGATCAGGTTCGTACCCTGCAACGGATTCTGACCAAACAATTTGTTGAATCTGCCAGTGAGCGCGATGTCGACATTATCGCGGCGCTGGAGATCTCCGGGGTGTGGTGCGTAAATCTGGTGATGATTCGCGGCGGGCGACATTTGGGCGATAAAAGCTTGTTTCCATCGAATGCTCACCAAGCCGATTTAGAATCAGTCATCACCGCATTTATTGATCAAAACTACAGCAGCGAAAAACCGCCGTCACGCATTATTGTGGACGGCAGCTTTGACACTGAAGACTGGGAAGCTTTTTTATCCGATGTGGCGGGCCGCCAGGTCAAGGTCGTGACGCGTCCACAAGGAGAAGCAAAATTGTGGATGTCGATGGCCATGAAAAACGCGCAGTTTGCAATCGAACGTCTGCTGACTGATAAGGCCTCACAGGATAAAAAACTCGGCATGATGCGCGATGCGTTGGGCCTGCCCGATATTGAGCGCGTGGAATGCTTTGATATTAGTCACACCATGGGTGAAGCCACCGTAGCGTCCTGCGTGGTGTTTGATCGCGGCGCGATGCAGTCTTCAGAATATCGTCTCTACAATATTACCGGCATCACACCGGGTGATGACTATGCCGCCATGCGCGATGCATTAATGCGGCGCTATAAAAAAATGGCTGAAGCCGAGGAGCGCATTGAAGAAGCTTCAGGTGAGGGGGAAGGCAGAGGCGGAAGTGGAAGTGGAAGTGGAAGTGGAAGTGGAAGTGGAAGTGGAAGTGAAGGCGATGGCAAAAATGAAAACAGCGATACTGCGTCTACCGAAATGGTCAATCAGCAACACCCAAAAGCTATCGCCAAAAGTCCGCAAGATAAGCCTGTCAAGCCCGCCAAGCCGGCTGCACCCCGTCCCGATTTGATCCTGATTGATGGCGGTAAAGGTCAGCTTGCGATAGCTGAAGAAGTCATGAACGAACTCGGCATCACCGATATTCAGCTCGTCGGTGTGGCCAAAGGTGAAGGTCGTAAAGCGGGTCTGGAAACCCTGATTTTTGGTGGCATGCCGGGTGGTACGGTTGATGGCCCGAGACGTGAACTACATTTGCCGATGGATAATCTGGGCTTTCATCTCATCCAGCAAATCCGTGATGAAGCGCATCGTTTTGCCATCACCGGCCACCGGGCGAGGCGTGCCAAGAAGCGTAACACCTCGCGGCTTGAAGATATTGCCGGGATCGGCCCCAAACGCCGCAAAGCGTTGCTGGCGCAGTTTGGTGGATTGCAGGGTGTACAGGCCGCCAGTGTTGACGATCTGACAAAAGTTGACGGAATTAGCCGCGAATTGGCTGAAACACTCTATAACGAACTACACTAGCAACGTGTCGCAAAAAATCCCCATTAACATTCCTATCGTCCTAACGTGGTTACGCATCGCGGCCATCCCGTTGTTTGTGGCGATATTATATTTTCCTGAAGACTGGCTCACCGCCAAACAGGCCAATGTGGTGGCGACGGTTATTTTTGTGGCGGCGGCCATTACCGATTGGCTGGATGGTTATCTGGCGCGAAAGTGGAATCAAAGTTCAGCATTTGGCGCTTTCCTGGATCCGGTTGCCGATAAATTAATGGTAGCTGCAGCTTTGGTGGTGTTGGTGGAAATGGGTCGTACCGATGCGGTGGTGGCGCTCATTATTATCGGTCGCGAAATCACCATCTCAGCCCTGCGCGAATGGATGGCTCAGGTTGGAAAGTCTAAAAGTGTGGCCGTTTCGATGCTGGGCAAAATCAAAACGGTCTCACAACTGGTCGCTATCCCGTTCCTGCTTTACGACGATAAATTGTTTGGCATCCTCGATTGCCGCCTCACCGGTCGGCTCTTAATCTGGGTGGCTGCGGTGTTGACCGTGTGGTCCATGTTTTATTATTTGAAAGCAGCGTTCTACACCCGTCATCCGGACGATCCAGGCTAGCTCAGGGTTTCTTCAACGGCTCGTTTGGCTGGCTGTGCCACGTCGTACCAGCGCTTCAAATTCGGCGGCTGGCAAGGGCTTGCTGAATAGGTAGCCCTGGTAGGCTTCGCAGCCTTGCTGTGACAGTAACGCGCGCTGCTCTTCGCTTTCTACGCCTTCGGCAACCACATCGATTTCCAGCGCGTGCGACAACGCAATAACGGCTGACACAATCGCTGCATCGTCGCGGTCAATTAAAATATCAGAGACAAATGAGCGATCAATTTTCAGGGTGTCAATCTGAAACCGTTTCAGATGCGTGAGGCTCGAAAAGCCTGTGCCAAAATCATCAATCGCCACACGCACGCCGGTACGGCGTAGTGCAGCTAGAGTTCTGCCAACACCTTCCGGGTCGCGCAGAAGGCCAGTTTCGGTGATCTCCACTTCGACCGCGTCGGGCTTGCATTGCGCGCGCGCAATACGCTCAGCAATCCGGTCGGCCAGATTGGTCGCGCGAAATTGTCCCGCCGATAAATTAACGGCCATCTGCAGATCAGCAAATGCGGCTTCACCCTGATGGGCCAAGTCGTGCCACATTTTGAGTCGGGCAAATGCGTTATCCAATACCCAATTGCCGATGTCATGTACCAGGCCGGTTTCTTCGGCAAGATGTATAAATTCGCCTGGCAAGACCAGTCCGCGCGCAGGATGATGCCATCGCAGCAACGCTTCTGCGCCGATAATGCGATTGGTTTTCATGTCAATCTTGGGTTGGTAATAAAGCTCCAATTCATTGCGACCCAATGCTGCGCGCAACGCGTTTTCCATAATGCGCATGGCGGTGCCGTGCTCCGCCAAATCTCGCGAAAAAACCTGATACCCGTTTTTGCCTAACTCTTTGGCCCGGTACATCGCCATATCAGCGTTCTTGAGCATCGCTTCAACATCATCTGCGTCATCGGGAAAAATACTGATACCAATGGAGCCCGACACATAAATCTCATGGCTTTCTATCTGCACGGGCGCACGCAGCTCGATCAATAATTTGGCCGCAATTTTTTCTGCAGAATGAGGATCATCAAGCTGTTCGAGTACCACCATGAATTCATCGCCGGAGAGCCTGACCAACAAGTCGCTTTCCCGCACGATACGCGTCAACCTCGCGGCCATTTCGCGCAGCAGCTCGTCGCCGACCCGATGACCCAGAGTATCGTTGACATCCTTGAACCGGTCTAAATCCACAAATAAAACACCGATTCGCTGGCCGCTGCGGCGCGCACGCGCGATGGCTTGTCGCAAGCGTTCCTGCAGCATCGTGCGGTTTGGCAAACCAGTTAAACTATCGTGAGTCGCCTGGTGCACCAGGCGCTCCTCGGCATGAATGCGCGCGGTTACATCCTGTGCCAGCGACAACACTGAAACGATATTGCCCGTTTCGTCGCATAAATTGGAGTTGTACCATTCACACCAGATGATTCTGCCGTCTTTTCGATAATTGCGGTTCAAGCTGGTCGCTCGCTGTGTGGTCTGAAACTTCAGGCGTTCACTGGTGAATTTGACTTGTTCCAGATCAGTTTCAGCCACAAACCGCCAATCATCAAAATGCTTACCGATCAATTCGGACTCTTGCCAGCCAAACACATTCTCGGCCTGTTTAGACCAACGACGAACGCGGAAATCAGGATCCCATTCAATCACGGCGAGCGGTGTATTTTCAAAATGCGATGACAACATCCAATTCGCCCGTCGAAGCTCCAGTTCAGTGCGCTTTAATTCATCGACATCCGTGGATGTCGAATAAAATCCAATAACATTTCCGGCCAGATCACGTCGTGGGGTGTAGCGAAGAATTACCCATCGCTGGATGCCATCTGCCTGCATCATCAGTTGTTCCAAAGATAATGTTTCGCCTGCCAAAACCTTGTTCAGCAGTGGCCTAATTTCATTAAACCGCGTCTCGCCATATATTTCGGTTAAGGGAATACCAATTAACTGTTCCCGGGTCTTACCCAAGACATCTTCAAGACGTTTGTTGACGAGCTGAAATTTAAAAGAGCTATCAACATAGGACATGGGGTGTGGAAAACTGTCCATGGCGGAACGCAGTTCTGCTTCATTTCTTTTCAGTGCATCCTGAATGGCTTTGGCATCATTAATATCCACGCCAATAACGTAAATCCCCTGGACTACACCATTGGCAGAAAAATCAGGCACGGTGCGAATACGTATCCAGCGGTCACGGCCGCGCGCATGTTTGACCAGACGCTCATAAACGACGCTTTCTCCGTTAAAAGCGCGTTCTACGTAGGGTGCCGCAAATTGCGCAGCAGGTGTACCCAATACCTCGGCAGAAGTTTTGCCAACAATGTCTTCCCGCCGCTTGCCCTGCAGGTCGAGGAAAGTATTATTGACAAACTTGTAGCGCCGTTCAGTATCCAGATAGGCAATGGCTTCCGGAATATTGTCTGTAAAAAGCCGTAGTTGTCGCTGCTGCTGTTCAAGGTGCTGCCGCAGCATTACATCCTCATGAATATCCACCAGAACGCTGTACAGACCCGCTACCTTGCCATCATCTTGAATGTCAGGAATCAGATGGGCGCGAATCCAGCGTTTGCCACGCTTCGGAAACTCGCTGAGCCGTTCATAGGTCTGGGTTTGGCCCGCAAAGGCTTTGGCCAGATGAGGGTTAACGATGGCCATAACATCGTCTGAAAATATTTCGTCAACATGGCGCCCGGCGATGAGTTCTTCGCTTAATCCTGTCCATTCCGTGCCGGTTTGGTTGTAAAAACGGAAGCGTTTATCTGCATCAATATAGGCCAGCGGCATACCGATATTGTTGGTGATCATTTTTAGCTGTCGCTCGCGCTCAATCAGTTCTGTTCGCTGCAAATATTCATGTTCAGCATCGGCTACAACAATATAAAGTCCAACGACTTTTTCGTCGGCATCGCGGTTTGGAAAAATATTGACGCGAATATGTCCGGGTTCACGACCAGGGAATTTCGCCAGGCGCTCGTAGGTGACGGCAGTGCCTGTCAATGCCTGCTCAAGGTAGGCTTTGACTTCTGCAAACTGTGCTGCACCGATAACGTCCTGCCAGTGACGACCCAAAATATATTCTTCGCTAAAACCAAACCAGTCGCATGCGACCTGGTTTACATATTGGTAGACCAGGTTGCGATCAACCCGCATGAGCGGCATGCCAATATTGTCGGCAAATGCACGAAGCTCCCGCCGTTTATTGATCAGCATACTGCGAAGCTGGTAATCCTCCTCCACATCACGTGCCAGCAGAAACAGACCTGTGATCTCGCCGTCCTCTTGACGGTCAGGAAAGAACGAGACCTGTGTATGTCGAGGCTCGCCCTTGCGTGTTTTGGAAAGCGTTTCAACAACAAAGGTTTCGCCCGCTAAAACCCGCTCGGCGAGGGGCAAATAAAACTCGGCCGCCGCTGCATTGAATGCATCGGTAATTTTCCGGTTCAATATCTCGCTCTCGGTGCGACCTATCCAGTCCCAAAATGGCTTATTGGCAAATCGCACCACAAGCTCAGTATTGAGATACACAATCGGCAGGCCCGCACTATCGGTGAGCTGTTTTAATAAACGATTCCGATCAACGGTCTCGGCCTCCAGCGCCATTACCCGCTCAGCATTGCTGATTACTGCCAATACACCGAATAGCGAGCCATCCGGCAAGCGTTGCGGAAAATAATTAACTTCTACCCAACGGCTTTCGGAACGCGGATCGGTTAATTGCTGATTAAATTTTGCCGTCTTGCCGAGCTCCAGTGCTGCCACCAAATGGGTTCGTATAACCTCGTACTCCGCAGCACTCATGGCGTCCGCCATGTTTAATCCTGTGAGCGAACGAGTCGGTTGCCCAGACAACGTCATGTAGGCCTGATTAGCAAACGCATAGCGCCGATCAGGCGTGATGAAGCAGGCGGGCATACCAAGGGCAGTAAGGCCTGGTATGAGCGCTGCAATAGCCGCTGACCGTAACGCGTTGTTCGCGCTAACGGAGCACTGAAGCGGATGATCGGGAGGAGTGGATTGCAACACAGGCATGTTCCGGAAGCGAATTTTAAATATCCGCTTAGTATAAATTTTCAGGCGTTGAGTGTATCGCAAACAGTGTCGACTGCAGTAATGTGGGAGGCGTTTGGCTATCGCCCCGGCTCACTTTTTTATGGGCCATCAAAATGAATTCTGCATCAGGTTTTGACGTGGGCCTTTTTTTGTATATAATGCCCGTCTGATGCGGGAGTAGCTCAGTTGGTAGAGCGCAACCTTGCCAAGGTTGAGGTCGAGAGTTCGAGACTCTTCTCCCGCTCCAAATTAAAGGGAAATCGTGGTTTATGATGAATGCGCATCGCATCTTCATGTGAACAACGGTTTCCCTGTTTCATTTGAGTCATAGTAATCAATAAATTGTAAATGCAGTTAGTAAATAAGTGCCGCAGGCGCGATAGCAAAGCGGTTATGCACCGGATTGCAAATCCGTGTAGGTCGGTTCGACTCCGGCTCGCGCCTCCAGAAACAGCGAAAGCCACCCTAGCGGTGGTTTTTTTGTAGTGTTTTGTAGGATTGGGAATTTATATCGTTCGCGCAAAGTTTTAGCGCAAAGTTTTAAACAACGTAAAATAATTGTATGCCCGGGTGGTGAAATAGGTAGACACAACGGACTTAAAATCCGTCGAGGCTAAACCCCTCGTACCGGTTCGATTCCGGTCCTGGGCACCAAATAAACGCTCCACAATGTTCAATAATTTTTTTCAACAGTATGTATACCGTTTGCGAACCTAAACTTTCAGACTAGCTTTTCTTGTTCGAGAACAAAAGTAATGCGCCGCCAATCAAGATCGCACCGACGCCCGCCCAGACTGGCACGTTGACGGTCTCTTTCTCCTTGACTGACAACTCAATTGGCCCGAGCTTTAACTGTTGCGTATCTTTGGTGTAACTGAAGCCGCCATACATTAGCGCAAGAACGCCGCCGATGATGAGAATAACTGCTGTAATTTTGACTGCATTCATTTTAGCTTTCGAGGTTGTGATGGGCGTTACTAACTTTGTTTAATATTCAAAATTTAGTGTACCCGGAACGCATGCGGGCAACAAGTCTAAAAACGCTGGCGGCCATGAGCTTGGCAATGTCATTAATTGGACGAAAATACAGCCGCTTTGCTGGCAAAGATTCCATCTGCATGTTGCAGAATTGCCCAGAAAGCATTTCATCCAGATCGTTTACCGTTTCCGCTATTAAACCGGACTGAACACAATATTTCGACAGTTGAAGCCATGATTGCTGAAGCTCGGATTTCCTCTGTGCGGGTGCGCGAGGCGATGCGCATGATTGATCAAATTAATGACGCCACAATCGCGTTACGTAAAAGAAAAAGGTATTCCCAGCGCCTGAGAAGCTGAACCAAGATATCAGTACGTTGCGGTTCATCACGGCCGACCCGGTTGACGATGGTAAAGGCACTTTGATTGGCGGTTTGCTGTATGACGCGCAATCAATTCTTGATGACCAGATGCTTGGGTCAAAGGACTCAACCGCACGCCATGGCCGCCCCACGGCTAAGGAAAAACTGGATTTTTCATTATTAACGGAAGGCTAGAGGTCCGAGCGGGAGCAGGGCATTACGATAGTGGTTGCGTATTCCGCACGTCGTCGTGGCGGTAAGTGAAATGGATTTGGCAGGTCATCGCACCGACGCATTTTCGCGCCTCAAAAACGAATTTGAAACGTTTCTAAAATCCCTTGGCTTTGTAGAAATTTCAGTCGTTGCCGTCTCGGCAATAACGGGCGATATGGTGGTTCGTCGCGATAGCAATATGCCATGGTTTGAAGGCTACACGCTGCTCCAAACGCTAGCATCTAAGCGGATCCGCAAGGATTCCTCGGTTGGATTTAGGTTTTTGGTTCAGCGGGTGGACCGGGTTAAATTCGGACTCAAAAATGATCTGCATGGATACTGTACGCGGGTTGAGTCGGGTAGCATTTTTGTGGCTGATGAGCTCTTCGTTTTGCCATTTCTGCTGGCTCGATTAAAAGCTGATGAGTCTTGCGCGGCGTTATTGGCTAAAGCACATCGGCAACGTTTGTCGCGCGCAAGTGGGTGAATTGCCGATTGGCATGATGTAAACATGCTAGAGAAACAGATCGGCGTAACAACATTGGCCATGAATGAAATTGGTCAAATTGCAAAAACGCAACGCCCGCGGGTGTTTGATTCCTATGCGAATAATCGCCCAACAGGCAGCATTGTGTTGATTGATGGTGCCAGCCATCACACAGTTGCAGCCGGGATAATTATCGATCATCAGCGAAATAGCCGATTAAAAGCCCGCTTAGCAAGCGCTTTTTAAATTTAAAACCTATTTGGTGCCCGGGAAAAGACTCGAACTTTCACACCATTGCTGGCGCATGGACCTGAACCATGTGCGTCTACCAATTCCGCCACCCGGGCAAATCAGTTACACGAGAACTACCTCTATCGAACACTCTCGCGTAAAATGAGCCGGAAATATATATGAAAAGAGCCCAATTGTCTACACGATCAAAGCACCCACCCAAAAATAAGCCTGCCAGCAAAATCGCTGTCGGAGCGACTGCACCCCGGCATAAAGCCGAAAACGCCAAGCCCGCTTCGCGTGCCGGTGATCCTCACCTTGAGCGTGAGCGTGATAAATATGAAAACCCGATCCCCAGCCGCGAATTGATTCTGGAATTGCTCGCCGAGATTGGGGTGCCAGCAGACGCGGCCACCATTGCCGCGCGGCTTGAAATCGCCGACACCGAGCAGGAAGGCTTTGTGCGTCGCTTAAATGCGATGGAGCGTGATGGGCAGGTGATGCGCAACCGTAAAGGCGATATTTGCCTGCTCGACAAACTTGATCTGATTCCCGGCAAGGTTCAGGGCCATCCGGATGGTTTTGGTTTTCTGGTGCCTGATAACGGCACGGATGATTTATTTTTAAGTCCCAAGCAGATGCAAAAAGTGCTTCATGGTGATCGCGCAGTGGTGCGTGAGGTCGGGGTTGATAAACGGGGCCGTCGTGAAGCTGCGATTGTTGAAGTGATTGAGCGTGGCAACACCAAGCTGGTGGGTCGCCTGTTTGTTGAGCACGGCGTGTATTTTGTGGTCGCTGAGAACAAGCGAATTAGCCAGGATATTCTGGTGGAGCCCGGCTACGTCGGCGGCGCTACCGCAGGCCAGGTGGTGATGGTGGAGCTGGTGGCCCAGCCCTCCAAACAAGCCGAACCGGTCGCGCGCGTGCTGGAGATTGTTGGTAACTATGCTGACCCTGGCATGGAAATCGAAATCGCATTGCGCAAGCACGATTTGCCGCATGAATGGCCAGCGGATGTGTTGGCGATAGAGGCAAAAATACCGAAGAAAGTTACGGCGGCGGATATCAAAGGCCGGGTGGATTTGCGCGATTTGCCGTTTGTCACCATTGACGGCGAAACCGCAAAAGATTTTGATGATGCGGTTTATGCGGAAAGACAGGGCAGCGGCAAAAATTCCGGGTTCCGCCTGCTGGTGGCGATTGCCGATGTTTCGCACTATGTAAAAACCGGCGATGCGCTGGATCGTGAAGCGCGCAATCGTGGCAATTCGGTTTACTTCCCTCGCCGCGTGATTCCGATGTTGCCGGAAGCGCTGTCGAACGAAATGTGTTCGCTCAAACCGCATGTAGATCGGCTGGCGCTGGTGTGCGATATGTCGATTTCACTCACGGGTGAAGTGAAGCACTATGAGTTTATGGAGGCCGTGTTTCATTCTGCGGCGCGCTGCACTTACACCAATGTTGCCAAGGCGATTTACAGCATGGAAGCGGATCATGGTCTTGAGGCCAGCATTATTCCGCATTTGAAAATGCTGGATCAGGTGTTCCGTGTGTTGCTCGCTGCCCGCAACAAGCGCGGTGCGATTGATTTTGAGACCACTGAAACCATGATGATGTTCGATGAAGGCGGCAAGATCGAGCGCATCGTGCCCACTGTGCGCAATGATGCGCACCGTTTGATTGAGGAATGCATGCTGGCGGCCAACGTCTGCGCGGCCAATTATCTGGCCTCAAACGAGCATGCCAATCTCTATCGTGTCCATGAGCGGCCGAGCGAAGAAAAACTAGTTGCACTGCGCGCCATGCTGAAAGATTTTGGTCTGCAGATGATGGGTGGCAAAGAACCAAAACCCGCCGATTACGGTGAGGTTTTGAAGAAAATCAAAGAGCGCCCGGACGCGCCGCTATTGCAAACGGTGATGCTGCGCTCCATGAAACAGGCTGTGTACAGTCCGGATAATGCCGGGCATTTTGGCTTGGCTTATGAGGCTTACACCCACTTCACATCACCGATTCGTCGCTATCCGGATTTGCTCACCCATCGCGCCATCAAGGCAGTGTTAAAGGGCGAGACTTATGATCCGAAGGCACCGTGGGATCAACTGGGTGCGCAGTGTTCCGCTACCGAGCGCCGTGCGGATGAAGCGACACGCGATGTCACCGCATGGCTGAAGTGCTACTACATGAAAGATCGCATCAATGAGGTCTTTACCGGGACCATCACCGGCGTCACAGCCTTCGGGATTTTTGTGACGCTCGATGATGTGTATGTTGAAGGCCTGGTGCATATTTCCGAGCTGGGCCAGGATTATTTCCATTTTGATCAGGATAAACATTTGATCTTGGGCGAGCGCACCCGCAAAAAATATCAGCTGGCAGATCGGCTCAATATCAAGGTGGTGCGTGTCGATATCGAGACCAGCAAAATTGATTTTGCATTGTCGAGCGAGAAACCAAAACGCGCTTCAACACCGGAAGAAGAAGACGAGCAAGATACGAAAATTGAGCGCCAAAACATCGCGCCCGCATTCAGCCAGAAGCCCGGCAAAGTGCCGCAGAAAACACCGAAGCAAAAACTGGCCACCAGCGATTTGCCGGCGTTGCCATCATTCCCCAAGGGTGATGGGAAATCCAGACTGGACAAGGCGCCCGTCGGAAGACTGAGTGCGCCGCAAACCGATAAAAAAGTGGTTACCTTCACCAGCGCCAACCCACCCACGACCCCGGTTGCAGGCTTTGCAACCGAGCATGTAGTGGGTAAACGCAAATCCAAGCCCGAACCTAAATCTGTCGCCAAGCCACTGCCGACATCAAAAAACGCGCTGCAAGCGAAAAGTAAAAATACCAGTAAAAACACCAGTAAAAATACCAGCAAGCCTAAAGCCACTGGCGCGCTGCTCAACAAAAAGAAAAAGAAATGAAGCCACAAGTTGTATTCGGTTTTCACGCGGTTACGTCACGGCTGCGGGTGCGTGCCGGGAGCGTGCGCGAGATGTATGTTGATGCCAAGCGCATCGATAAACGCATGGAAGATTTGCTCGCACATGCCAAAGATAAAAACGTTCGCGTGATGCAGGTAGATGGCGCACGCCTGGACGGCATGACCGGCAACGCGCGACATCAAGGGGTGGTGATCCTGGTCGAAGCCAGCCAGCTTCCGCAGTTTGTGGATGATGTGCTGGAAGAGCTAACGGTACCGCCTTTTCTGCTGGTGCTCGACGGCGTGACTGATCCGCATAATCTGGGTGCGTGTTTGCGCGTCGCGGATGCGGCCGGCGTCCACGCGGTAATCGCGCCAAAAGATCGCAGCGTGGGTTTGACCGCCACGGTGATGAAAGTCGCATCCGGCGCTGCCGAGAACGTCCCCTACATTACCGTCACCAATCTCGCACGAACGCTGAAAGAGCTTAAACAGCGCGACATCTGGATTGTCGGCGCCGATGAAAACGGCAGCAAAGACTTATTCCACGCCACGCTAAAAGGCCCGCTCGCTTGGGTGCTCGGTGCCGAAGGCGAGGGCCTGCGACGCCTCACGCGCGAGAATTGCGACGAGATCATCAACATCCCCATGTTCGGCTCGGTGGAGAGCTTGAATGTCTCAGTCGCCAGTGGGGTTTGTTTGTTTGAATCAAGACGGCAACGCGAAGCGGGTTGAATAGAAGTCTGAAATCCAGCATCCATCATCCCGCATCATTAGCAGCAATCATTGATAGCGGCTTGCACAGTTCACACCGTTAACCACCTGACAGCAGAAACAAAAACGCCGGGAAATCCCGGCGTTTTTAGGTTAAAAAATTTAGCAAAATTCATAAAAACCTAGCACTGGTGAGGCGTTCGAAGCATTTTTGCTTTGAAACGCCCGCCAATACTAGACTTTTATTTTATTATTTGAATCGATACGTTGCTGTCAAGCTAGCCTTGGCACCTTCGGGATTGTGATAGGTCGGGTTAAAGCCTAGCGTGGTTTGGTTAGGATCGTATGGCGCAAATTTGCCTTCGATATTGCGTACCACCAAGGCCACGGTGAATGACTTGATCGGTGTGTAGCTGCCGCCAATATCGTAGGTCGTCCAAGTTCCTCCGCACGCTGGCATTAGCGCTGAAGCTGTCTTGATACCAGGCTGCTCGTTTCAAGCTCAAGCCAGATCGAGTATTGCCTTTACCGCATTGAGGGTTCTGGACTCAGCGCGGCCTTGAATGGTGACAATAGCAGCGTTCATATCTTCCAGCGTAGATTTGAGGAGTGTATGAATCGGGCCTTGCACATGGGCACCCTCACGCTGCAAGCTGTCCGGCGCCCATTCGATATCCGGCAACAGCAACAGCGTTAATGCATAACGTACATGTAGTTTGCGGGCTTTCGGGTAAAGCGACAGGTCTGAAAATACATAGTCGTTATAGATGGCGGTGAGTAGCGGGGCGGTATCGCAAAACACAAAGGGTGCATGCTGGATTAGCGCTAGATTCATGGCAACATTCTCCCGCGCAACTTGTATGTCCATGATGGCTTGTTGCTCATCTTGGCGCGGTGTGCGCTGGTGTTGATCACAAAACTCACGCAGGTATTCAGCCACCCACGGACATGAAAAATGAATTGCCAACGCTTGTGCCAGCGTTGTTTTACCGGTGCTTTCAGCACCGAGAATTGCGATGAGTTGGGGCGATGAAGCAGACATGGTTAAGGCGTATTAAGCTTTTTATGTGCGGCTAATTTATGCCACCACACTCGCCAGCCCCATATGGCAAGCCCCATAAAAAGGGCATACAGAATCGCAGTCAGATGCAAATCTTTATAAACAAAGAGGGCAATGCTCACTGCATTGACGATCAGCCAAAGGGGCCAGTTTTCAATATATTTTCGTCCCAGCAAAATTGTGCCAACCAGACTGCCAGCGGTGACGAAGCCGTCAATAATTGGCACATTGCTATCGGTGATAGCGTGCAGCAAGACGCTGCAGGCCGCCCACAATAACGAGCATGCCAGCAGGGTTGTTCGCCAACCCTGTGCATCGAGTGAGGCCACTTCAAGCAGCGCGGGTGGTGTGGATTCTTTAGCGCTATTTTGTGATGGCCTTACGCCCCGAAGCCACTGCAACCATCCCCAAATCGCGCTGGCGGCGAAGAAAATATTTACACCCGTTTCACCATAAAGCTGACTGGCAAAAAATAACCAGGCATACAGCAAGCTCGTGATGAATGTCAGCGGCCAAGCCCAATGAATCTCGCCCACATTGCAGGCAATATTGACGATGGCCAGCACGAACGCGATCAGCTCAAGCCAGGTAACGGCAGTGCCGAGCAGGATGAATGCCGTATTGAGCATGCGCTTACCAGTCAGTACTTAAGCTTAAGCGAACCGTGCGCGGCGCTGAAGGGAAAATATAAATGCCGCCCCATGATTGCGTGGGCGCTTCGCGCCAGTAGATACGATTGGTGACGTTTTCCACATTAACCCGCCACAGCAGCGGGTGCGCTGGCAAGCGGGTTAGCCGCTGCAAATAGCGAGCACCCAAATCGAGTTGTTGTGCACGTGGCAGAATTACGCTTCCTTCTGCGGTGGCTGTTTTGCCGTCCTGTAATATCGCGAGCGCATTGAAGGCAAGCCCTGGAATGAAGGCCATTTTATAATCGGCGAAAATTGAAGCCGCAAAGCGCGGCACATTGGTGATGCGCTTGCCGATCAAATCCTTATTTTCCGCGCGCACAAAGGTCGCATCGAGTGCCGTCGCACTAGCTTGCAACGACAGTGCTTCATTTACCCGGCCAACCGCATTTAGCTCGATGCCGCGATGACGGGCTGATTTGGTGCCGACTATGCGCATCATTTTATCAATCCCGTTATTAACGATAACGCGATCTTCAGCATACGGTTTGACGATGTCAAAAATAGCCGTCGTCAGCAGCAAGCGTGGATTGATTTGCATTTTTGCGCCGACTTCAATCTGCCTGCTTTTAAGTGCGGGCAATACCGCACCCGCGTTCACATATTGCAGAGGGCGATTTGGTACCGATTCAAACTCGGCACCTTGGCCCCATGTAGCATAAAACGAACGGCTGACATCAGGTGAAAAGCTCACCCCAGCCCAAGGCGTTGCGATAGTTTGAGTCAGTTGTATCGCCTCGCTACCATCGCTCAAAGCGCTCTCGCGATTGAAACGGCTTAAGCGTACGCCCGCAAAGGTTTGCCAAGCAGGGCTGATGACGGAATGCATGGTCGCGTAACTTTCAACGGTGCGTTCATGACTGTTGACATTGCGCGTACTAAGAGTCGGGTCAGGCGGTAATTTAGTCGGACTGAAAATATTGGTGCTGCCGACATAGTTGTAAGCTTCAAATGGCGGGAGTCGATCAGCAGAATTTCGGCCGCTCACCCCTACGCGCAGACGGTGTTCAATCGATGCAACATTAAACGCACCATCAAGACGCGCGTCCCAGCTCGATAGCGATCGTCGTTCGCCTTCCGAACGGAAATCATAGACATCAACATCACCGTTCGCACACAGTCCCGGATAGACATAAGTAGCGGCATTGCTGCAGCCATCAGGAAATGCAACGCGATCATTGATATGGGCAACCTGGGTGTGGGCGGCCCAGCGCATACTCCACGATGAATTAAAGCGATGGTTAAGCGCAATTTGTGCGGTTTGGCTGCTGATCTGAAACGGCAGTGACCATGCTTGATTGTTCAAATTCAGTCGAGGATTAATGGGCGAGGGCAGGCGGTCACCCACGCCATCGCCGTTAGTGTCCAGTAATCCAAGGCCAGGCACTGAAGGCTGTGATTTGTGTTGATAATCCCAATCCAGCGATACTGATGTATCCGCACTGATCGGCACGGCCACCGCCAGGCTGGCAAATTGACGCTGGCCGTTGGCCATATCTACATACGAATGAAGCTGCTCGGTCGAGAGGTTAAACCTGAGGCCGATACCATTTTGCAAAACGGTGTTGGTATCAATATGAATTTTGGCGCTGCCCCGCTCATCACCACTCAAGACGACGCTGGTAAAGGTTTCGCGCAGCGGTTTTTTAGTGATAATTTGCATCAGCCCGCCAGGAGCGGATACGCCGGACTGCAAACCTGCAACACCTTTGAGGACCTCTATTTGTTCAACATTTTCCAGTGCGATGGGCGCGTAATTGGAAACCGCCAAACCATTCCGTCGAAAATTAGCTGACTGATTCAGCAAAAATCCGCGCACTGAAATACTTTCAACATAACCCGTGGTGTTGTAACTATCCGCAAGCGACGCATCAAGCTTGATCGCTTGCGACAGTGTCTGAGTGGCTGTTCCTGCCAGTAAATCGCTGCTCAGTACGGTAATGCTTTGAGGGGTTTTCAGCAAAGATAGACCCAAGCCGGAGATATCCGCGCTGTCTACTTCGAGTATGGGGGCGGCTCTGGCATTTACGGTTATTGCGTCTACCCTTTGCGGCGGGGTTGGTGCTGCTGTTGATGCCGACGCAGCAGTTGCTTGAGCCCAAACCTCACTTGCGCCAAAACCAATAACGCAACTCATCACCCATGCCCAGCGTGACGCCACCATGAGGCAATTACAAACATTTAAACCAGCCATCGACACTGTCCTTTTAGTCATTACAATGGCAGAAAAAGGATGCAGTGGCACGCATGATGCAAGCATGCGCAGTGTCTGCAACGCTTCCCTGCGCAAGTATTATCTTGATCAAGTACTTAGGGTTTTATCTCAGCCGATTCCAAAAACAGGATCAGCACCCCTAGCGTTGTATTCGTTCATTAAGTCAAACGACAACAGATTATAGGCCATTGTTTGAAATCGATTGGCAAATAATCTTGCTGATATTGCTGCATCCTGTAGATGCTATGCAAAAAAAACCCCAGAAATATAATTTCCGGGGTTGAATCCTTTACCGATTCTCGAAGAATGCAATAAAGGAGGAGGAGAGGGTAAACCTTTAAAACGCAACTAAAACACTAAACTGAAATATCAAACTAAAGCTGCGACAAAAAAACGTAGTGTGTTTTTTGCGCTTATTTGCGTTTAGGTGTTGCCTTGGCAACGTTGTCAGACGCAGTTTTAAAGGCATTATCAGCATAGGCGGTCATTTGTTTGGCGGCTTTGCTGAAATTGTCCATCGCAGCGGTAGAAGCAGCCATACCGGACTTAAGTGCGGTAACCGCAACATCAGATCCTGCAGGAGCCGATTTAGATACTTTATCAAGAGTCTCAGCAACCGATTGTTGAAATACATTCACACGCTCTTCAACCAAAGCTGAGTATTGCGCTTGTGCCGCGTTTGAGATTTCGTAAAAATTCTTGGAATAACCCATCAAAAATTCAACGCCGGTTTCAGCCGTTTTGGTGCTTAAGCTGTTTAATTCCTGAGCGTCTTTGATACCAGCAAGTGACTTTGCATTTTTGGCGGTTTCGCCCAAGCTTACTTTAGTGGCTTCGAGGTTAAGCGCAATCATGCGTTCTGCGTTAGTAAACGATGCTGTTGCGAATTTCATTGCCGCGTCAATGGCTGATTTGGAAAAATCGCCGAATTGCTCAGTTGCCGAATTGATATTTGCCATGATGAAGCTCCTTAGGTAGCAGATGAATAAATAGAAAAAAGTGTGAAATCATTTGCAGGACACCTTGATCCAACTTATTGCTTGAAGAAATTCAAAATGGTGCGCTGCACAAAACTAATAGTATGGGCATCGAACCCAAAAGTCAAGAATTATTGTTGCAATGCAACATTTAGCATGTAAAAAATACTGGGGCGCTATTCGATTGGCTGAAATGCTATAATAATCAATAAATTATCGTAGTTCGACAAATCGCGAAAGAATCGCTTAAACGCGTTTCATTTGTTTTAAATAGTCTTTTTTGGTGTGTTGCAGCAAGCGGTAGAGCACGATTAGCGTTTGATCGGCCCTACATTTATTGCTGCATCCAAGCAAGTACGAAGTCGCATAATATGATGCGCTGATGTAGTCGTAATGGCATTACATTTGTTGTCAGTACTTCGTAAAAAACGCCCCTGATACAAATTAGCTGCTAAGTAAATGTTTAGTAAAAATATCTCGTAGATGCAAAACAGGTAAATAGGAGTTTATCGTGGCCCGAATCATTAAAAAATACCCGAATCGTCGCTTGTATGACACCGAAACCAGTGCGTACATCACGCTGGCTGAGGTCAAGCAATTCGTGCTGGATCAGCAACAATTTGAGGTTCATGATGCTCG
>Ga0209511_1000568_pt1 | contig 36661 bp, 39 predicted proteins | sample SSSSmetaG_FD_184141 | JGI IMG/M metagenome (GOLD analysis project Ga0209511, IMG submission 184141) | Glacier valley bacterial and archeal communities from Borup Fiord, Nunavut, Canada, to study Microbial Dark Matter (Phase II) - ​SSSS... | ecosystem: Environmental > Aquatic > Freshwater > Ice >... | reverse complement strand
GTGGCCCAGTTCGGCGGCACGCTCTTCACGGTGGCCAAAGACGTGAAGCTGCAAATCGAGTTCAACCCCGCCCGCGTGGCCGCCTACCGCCTCATCGGCTACGAAAACCGCCTGCTGCGAAACGAGGATTTCAACAACGACCGCAAGGATGCCGGCGAATTGGGCGCGGGCCACACCGTGACGGCCCTGTATGAAATAGTGCCCGTGGGCAGCGCCCAGCCGCTGGTGGACCCGCTGAAATACCAATCGCCCATCAGCAATCAACAGCCGACAACGAGCGAGGTGCTGACCGTGAAGCTCCGCTACAAGGAGCCGCAGGGCAGCGCGAGCAAGCTGCTGGCTCAGCCATTGGCCGGCGCGGCCGTGCCCATCGCCCGCGCTTCGGCCGACCAGCAGTTCGCCGCTGCCGTGGCCGAATTCGGCATGCTGCTGCGCCAGAGCGAGCAGCGCGGCACGGCCACCTTCGCCAGCGCCGCCGCCCTGGCCCAGGCCGGCCGCGGCCCGGACGCGGACGGCTATCGGGCCGAGTTCGGGCGGCTGATGCAGGTAGCCGAGGGGCTGGGCGTTGTTTCGGGTGATGAAGTGAGGAGGTAACGAGGACATTGGTCATGCAGAGCGCAGCGAAGCATCTTGCTCGCTTCGTTGCTGAGCTACCATCAGGTTTTACTGCACCACGCGAGATGCTTCGCTGCGCTCTGCATGACGGACGCCCTTCTCACCGCTTCATCTCCTTACTCCATCACTCAAAGAACTTACCTTCGCGCCCCATGGCGCAACCCACTTTGCAGCGTCGCCTGGGCCTTGTGCAGGCCACGGCGCTGAACATGATTGACATGGTGGGCATCGGCCCGTTCGTGACCCTGCCGCTGGTGATGGGTTTGCTCGGGCCGAATTTCATGCTGGCCTGGCTGGTGGGCGCGGCCCTGGCAGCCGTCGATGGCCTCATCTGGAGCGAGTTGGGCGCGGCCTACCCCGAAGCGGGCGGCTCGTACCGCTTTCTCAAGCTGGCCTACGGCGAGCGCACCTGGGGGCGGCTCATGTCATTTTTGTACGTCTGGCAGACGCTCATTCAGTCGCCGCTCGTGCTGGCTTCGGGGGCCATCGGCTTCGCCCAGTATCTGGGCTACCTCGTGCCCTACGGCGCGTGGTGGCAGCCCAAGGCCGTAGCCGGCGCGGTGGTGCTGGGGCTGGTGGTGTTGCTCTATCGGCGCATCGAGGACATCGGCCGGCTCGGCGTGGCGCTCTGGGTGGGCGTGCTCGGGCTGATGGGCTGGCTCATCGTCGGCGGCCTCACGCACGCGCACTACGCCGTGGCGTGGCTGCCGGCCGGCGGTCCAATTGGATTGAGTGGACTAGGCGCGTTGCCGGCGCTGCTGCTGAGCGGGGCCATGGGGCAGGCCGCCGTCAAAACCATCTACTCCTACCTGGGCTACTACAACGTGTGCCACCTCGGGGCCGAAATCAAGCAGCCGGAGCGCGTCATTCCGCGCAGCATTTTTCTGAGCATCGTCGGCATCGCGGCGCTGTACCTGCTGCTAAACTGGAGCGTGGGCACGGTCATCGGCTGGCCCGAAGTGCAGGGCTGGCAGGCGAAAGGGTTGAAAGGGTTGGGCGGCGCGGGCGCGATTGCCGACCGGTCGCAGTTCATCGTGAGCGTATTCGTCGAGCGGCTCTACGGGCCGCTGGCCGCCAAAGCGGCGACGGGGCTGGTGCTACTCGTGGCGTTTGCGTCGCTCTTCGCCGTGCTGCTCGGCTACTCGCGCATTCCGTACGCGGCGGCCGCCGACGGCGAGTTTCTGCCCGTCTTTGCTAAGCTCCACCCGACCAAGCAGTTCCCGTACGTGTCGCTGCTGCTGCTGGGCGGGGTGGGCTTCGTGTTCAGCTTGTTGTTTCGGCTGGGCGAGGTGATTTCGGCCATCCTGGCCATGCGCATTCTGGTGCAGTTCGTGGGGCAGGCCGTGGGGCTGGTGCTGCTGCGGCGGCGGCGCGGCGCGGCCACGCTGCCCTTTCGGATGCCGCTTTATCCGCTGCCCGTCGTGCTGGCCGTGGCCACCTGGCTGGCCGTATTCGCCGGCATCGCCCCGGTCGAGGTGCATTGGTTCGGGCTGAGCTTCCGGCTGTACTTCCAACTCGCCGCCCTGGGCATGATGGCGCTGGGCGCGGGCGCGTTTCTGCTCTGGAGCCGCCGGGCGGGCAAGTGGCCGTTTGGGGTGGGTTAGCTTTTTCTTGGTTCACTCTCGGCCCGGTCACCCACGCCATAAGCAGTTCTAGTATCAGCCCTTTGGCATGGCGCTAGTGTGGAGCAGGGCCACGGTGCGCTGGAAAACGGTTTCGGTTCAAAATCAGCCCCTAGCCGGGTGTTATGGAAGCTGACCGGACAGGCGCGGGACGAGGTACGCGGCCTGAATCATAAGTTGGGACGGCCCAGATTAGAATTTGAAGCGACAGGCGGGACAAGGCACAAGTCCTTTGTCTCATTCTTTCTTTTCAACTCTGGCCCCCACTTCATTCCGATGAAAAAACTTCTGATAGTGGTCGCTCTGGCGGCCGTAAGCATGGCCTTCCTACGGTGTGCGGCCATCACTAAGGTGGTGCGGAGTCATTCGTTCACGTACATTGATGCGGGCAAACTATTCGTGTTGGGCGGAGGGCAACCGGGAGCCTTTACGCTGAGCGGCAAGAACGTGGGGCCGGTACCCGTAACAGTGCGAGAGCGCCGGGCCGATGGCTCCGTGCGGGAGCGCGGCACCCTGGCCCAGGGCCAACAAACTCAACTCGATTTCCCCGATGGCTCGGCGGCGTTACTACTCAATCCCAGTACCAAGCTGGCCGTGCTGAGTTTGGACATCAGCCGCATCCGAGGGCTGGGAATGCGGTATGAGAAGCTGAAATAGCGGCAGGACCAAACAAGCGGTCCAGGTCGGCTTCTAAATAAAACGGCGTAGTAGCCTGTAATGCGCGCAGGGCGGCCAGCACCCGCGCTTCGTCGGGCAAATGCGGCACGAGGATTTTTATAGCCCTGAGCTACGCGACATCCGGCAATTCGCTGACCCGCCGCTCGTAGCAGAAAAACCGCAGCCCCGGCCGGCTACAGGAGCCGCCAGGCGTTTTCATGACCATCGGAACCGGCAATTATTCGTCTTCGTCCGGCGAAAGCGGCCGTTGCGAAACGTCGCCGCTGGTATGGTGAAAGTCTATCATGGCTACCACGTTATCAGGCCGCAACTCATACAGCAGCACGTAGCGGCGCTGGAACACGGCCCGCCGGAGCGGCCGACCCGGCAGCAGCGGGTGCGCGTAGGCGGGAAACGCTAACGGGTGCGGCACGATGATGCCGTAAACGAATTCCAACACGGCATCGGAAAAAGCATGGCCCTTGCGTCGGTCGAACCGGCCGACGTATTGTTCGGCCTTCGACAGCTCATCCAGAAATCCTTGTCGAAACGTAAGCATCAGCGCAGGGCCGCCAGATAAGCCTGCGCCTGCTCCAGGCTCAGCGCGGGCGAGTCGAGGGCCGCTTGTACGCGGGCCGCGAACGCCTCGGCCGTAGGTGGCGGGCCGGGCCATTCCGACGAAGTGGCGGTTTCCAGCTCAATGCGCTCTTGGCGCAGCAGGTCCGTAAGCAAGGCCAGCACGGCGGCTTCGTCCTGCTCGTCGTGGACGCGAAGCGTGTACGTTTTCATAGGGGCAAGTTACAACTGTTCCGCGTTCGCTCACGCCACGCGCCGTTCGTAGCAGAAAAACCGCAGCCCCGGCCGAAACACCAGCCCGATTTCGCCTGCGAAGCGGTAGCCCAGCTTCGGAAACAGCCGCTGGGTGGCCGCGCTTCTGAATCTCCAGTCAAAGCTGACTCAGCAGCTAGACGGATAACGCGACGCTACTTATGTCCCGGCGGGTCGGGTAGAAATAAAGAAAAGTCAATTCGGCTCCTTCCAGCCGGTAGAGCAGCGCATACTTGCGCCGAAAAACGGCCCGGCGCAACGGCAGCTCCGGCGACAACGGGTGCGCGTAGCGGGGAAACCCTTCCGGGACCGTAGCTACGACCGAGTAAGCGAAGTCGAAAACGGCGCGCGTGAAGTCCCGACCCCGGCTGGGTTGAAAACGACCCAGAAAGCGCTCCACCGCCAGCAGCTCATCCAGAAAGACCTGGTGAAATTCCAGCCGCAACTCAGCCGGCATCACAACTTCAGATAGGCGCGCGCCTCGTCCAGCGAGAGCTTGGGCGAAGCCAGCGCCCGCCGCAGCTCCGCCGCGAATTCTTCTTCTGACAACGGGCTGAATAAAGCGTCGGTGTCGCTCTCCAACACAATCCGCCGCTGTTGTAGCAGCTCAGCCAGGGCCGCTTCTACGGCCGCCTCAGTTGCCGCGTCAGGCACCTGCAAGATGTATGTTTTCATAGGGCTAAAGTACACCACGAAAGCGCGTTCACGCCACGCGCCGCTCGTAGCAATAAAACCGCAGCCCCGGCCGAAACGCCAGCGTAATCTCGCCCGCGAAGCGGTAGCCCAGCTTCGGAAACAGCCGCTGGGTGGCCGCGTTTTCGGAGTTCGTGTCTACCCGCACCCGGCCGTAGCCCCAGGCGCGGGCCAGCGCTTCGGCCTGGGCCAGCAGCGCCTGGGCCACGCCCCGGCCCTGGGCGGCGGGGGCCACGGCCAGCCGGTGCACCACCACGGCGGGCGCGGCCGGGTCCCAGTCGGCGAGGGCGTACTCCGCGTCCTGGGCATCGCGGGTGAGAGCGGCCACGCCGGCTACTTCCCCGCTCAGCTCCACCACCCAGAGGTGAGCGGCGGCCAGGTCTTGGGCAAATATTTCCGCGTTGGGATAATCGCTGGTCCACTGCAAGTTGCCGCTGGCTTGCATCAGCGGCACCACTTGGCGCACGAGGGCCAGCACGGCGGGCAGGTCGGCGGCGGTGGCCTGGCGCGGGGCAGCGATGGCAGTATTGGAAGCGAGCATGAGTGGCAGCCGTGTTCTCGTAAGGCTACAACTCAATACGGCCGGCATCCTGAGAGCTGGCGAACAAAGCGACGAACCTTACCTCCTCATCGGTCACTTCGTAAAGCACGAGGTAGTAACGCTGAAAAACCGCTCGTCGTAGCGGCAAGTCGGGATAGCGCGGCAGTTGGTAAGCCGGAAAGGCCAGCGGAAAAACCGCCACGGTGTCGTACAGAAAATCAAGCAGCTCGGCGGAAAAACCGCGTCCCCGTGCTGGGTCTTGCCGCCCCAGATATTGCTCGATGGCCGCCATGCGGTCGAGAAACCGGTCCGGGATGACGACGCCCCGCTCATTCATAGTCCCAGCCGAGCTTGCACTGCCTCCCGCGACAAGCCGGGCTGTTGCCGGGCCAGTAGCACGTCCGCTTCAATCTCCTCCGCCGTCAGCAGCAGCGGGTTGTCTGCCGCCGGGGCTTCGGCGTAGCGAATCAGGTGCTGCCGGTGCAGAGCAGCCAGTAGGTCAGCCACCAGCACTTCGCTGTCGGGCATCAGCACCTCTAACGTGTAGGTTTTCATATCGCAAGATAACGCCGGCCTATCGACCCACTCACTCCCGCCGCAGCACCCGGGCCGCCTCTTTGGCGAAATACGTCAGTATCGCGTCGGCCCCGGCGCGCTTGATGCTGAGCAAGACTTCGAGCATCGTGCGCTCGCCGTCAATCCAGCCGCGCTGGGCGGCGGCTTTCACCATCGCGTACTCGCCGCTCACGTTATAGGCCGTCACGGGCAGGGTGGTGGCGTTTTTCACTTCCCGGATAATGTCGAGGTAGCTCAGCGCGGGCTTCACCATGACCATGTCGGCCCCTTCGGCTTCGTCGAGGGCCAGCTCGCGCAACGCCTCGCGGCGATTGGCGGGGTTCATCTGGTAGCTTTTCTTGTCGCCCCGCTTGGGGGCCGAAGCCAGCGCGTCGCGGAACGGGCCGTAGAAGGCCGACGCGTACTTGGCCGTGTAGCTCATGATGCTCACGTGCTGGAAGGCGTTGCGGTCGAGCACGTCCCGAATCCAGGCCACGCGCCCGTCCATCATGTCGCTCGGCCCGATGATGTCGGCCCCGGCGCGGGCCTGGGCCAGGGCCATCTGCCCCAGAATTTCCAGGCTGGCATCGTTGAGAATCTCGCCCGTTTCCTGGTTCACCACCCCATCGTGCCCGTCGCTCGAATACGGGTCCATCGCCACGTCAGTCATGATAGCTACGTCCGGGAACTGCCGCTTTATCTCGGCCACGGTGCGCAAGTACAGCCCGTCGGGGTTGGCCGACTCGCGGGCCAGCGGGTCCTTTAGATGGTCGCCCAAGCCCGGAAACGGCGCGAAGGCGTGAATGCCCAGCTCGACGCACTCCGCGATTTCCGGCAGTAAGCGGTCGGGCGAATACCGAAAAATGCCCGGCATCGAGGCCACCTCCACGGCCTGGTTTTGCCCCTCGATGACGAAGAGCGGATAGATAAAGTCGTGGCTGGTGAGGCGCGTTTCCTGCACCAGGTCGCGGATGACTGGCGACTTGCGGTTGCGGCGGGGGCGGTGGGTAGGCAGCATGGTTGGGACGGGAGCGGGTAAGAATTTCTTGCGGAATCTTGCGGAGGGGCAAAATTCCGCTGTTTTGCCTCGTTTACGCTTACAACAGGCAACAGACGACAAGCGCTTGCGCAACAGCGGATGCTTCATTGAGCTGGCGCGGCTCGGCGCTCGTTCACCTCACGGGACCCCTTTGGGGCCTAGCCCCCCTCTCCCGTTTACCCCACCCCTAGCCCCTCCCCGATGGGGAGGGGAACTAGCCTTAGTTCTGGCTCTAGACTAAACACCCGCCTAAAAGCTAGAACTAGTCCCCCTCCCCATCGGGGAGGGGCTAGGGGTGGGGTAAACGGGAGAGGGGGGCTGGGGTGACATCAAGCGGCCGCGTGCCAGGCAACAACCCAACAATCAAGTCAGCCAACCCTGACTGACGGCGGCTTTCACCAGGGCGGCGGTGTTTTTGGCGCCGGTTTTTTCCATGATGTTCTGGCGGTGCGTTTCCACGGTGCGGGGGCTGGTGTAGAGCTTTTCGGCAATCTGGGTGGTGGTGAGGCCGTCGGCCACGAGCTGCAACACCTCCCGCTCGCGCGGCGAGAGGCCACTGGCGGGTTTGGCGGCGGGTTCGGGCGTTTCGGCCAGCACCCGGCCCAGCATGGTCAGGCCCAACTCGGAGCACAGAAACCGCTTGCCGGCGGCCACGGCCCGCACGCCCACCGTGATTTCGTCGTGCCCGGCGTTTTTGAGCACGTAGCCCTGCGCGCCGGCCGCCATCACCTGCCCGATGGCGTGCTCGTTGTCCACCATCGAGAGCACCAGCACCCGCACGTCGGGGAATTCGGCCCGCAGCCGCTCGGTGGTCGCCAGGCCGTCCAGGCCCGGCATGTGCAGGTCCAGCAGCACCACGTCGCAGGGCGTGGCGGGCAGCTGGGCGAGCAGCTGCTCGCCATTTTCGGCTTCGCCAACTACTTGCACCAACGCCTCGTGCTCGAAAAGCGCGCGCAGGCCGTCGCGCAGCACGGTGTGGTCATCGACCAGAAATAAGCGTATCATGGGCGGGGGGGAGAAGTTAGTTTGATTTTAGTAAGACATGAGACGCTAGACAGGAGACATGAGACTTTTCTCGCCGAGAGTCTCATGTCTCCTGTCTAACGTCTCATGTCTAATACTTTACCCAGCTTCTAACGGAATACGGATGCGGACGTAGGCCCCGCCGGCCGGCACGGTGCCGGTTTCGAGCTGGCCGCCGAGCAGGGCCACGCGGTCGCGGATGCTGCGCAGGCCCAGGCCAGCACCCTGGGGCGGGTGCGGGTCGAAGCCGGGGCCGTTGTCTTCGGCCCGCAGCAGCACCCAGCCGGGCGTGGTTTCCAGCTCCAGGCTGGCCTGGGTGGCGTCGCGCGCGTGCTTCACGATGTTCTGGGCCAGCTCCTGGGCCATGCGGTAGAGGGCCATTTGTAGGGATGGCGCGAGCGGGGCAGCGGCGGCATCGAGCACCACCTGGCTGCGCAGACGCAGCCGCGGGGTGCTCATCTTGTTGCCGATGTCTTGCAGGGCGGCGGTCAGGCCGAAGTCTTCCAGCACGACCGGCACCAGCTCGTGCGAGAGGGCGCGGGTCTGGCGGATGGCCTCGCCCAGCAGCTGGTCGGCCTCGTCGCGGGCCGCTACCAGGGCAGGGCTGGTGTGCAGCACCGGGGTGTGCAGCCGGTCGAGGCGCAGCTTGGTGGCGTAGAGCATTTGGCCGATGCCGTTGTGCAGGCTCTCGGCCATGCGGCGGCGCTCGGTTTCTTGGGCGGCCTGCACGGCCTCGAACAAGGCCCGCTGCTGGGTCAGGCGCAGGCGCAGGTTGTCCTGCTCCAAGCGGTGCAGCTCGCTGATGTCCAGGTCCACGCCCAGCGTTCGCACGGGCCGGCCCTGCTCATCGCGGAGCACTATGAACTTGAGGCGCACGGTTTTCACGACCCTGCCCACGCGCAGGCGCAGCGTTTCCTCCACGTCTCTCTTGACGTTTTGGGGGCCGGCCCGGAGCTGGCGCACGAACTGCTCGGCCCGCAGCCGGTCTTCGGCCACTACGTAGTCGAGGTAAATTTCCGGCTCTACCGGCTGGCCCAGGGGCAGCCCAAAAAGCCGGTACATGCCATCCGACCATACGAACTGCCCGGTGGCCACGTCGTAGTCCCAGGAGCCGAGGCCCGCCACGGTTTCGGCCTGTTCGAGCAGGCTCAGGGTGCTGATGCGCTCCTGCTCGGCCTGCTTGCGGGCCGTGATAACCTCGGAGGTCAGCACCAGCAAGCCGCCTTGCCGCACGGCAATGTGGCGAAACCAGTGCTGCATACCTTCGCCCACGTACCACTGCTCGAAATCAATCGGCTCCCCGGTGGTGGCGACTTGCAGCAGCCGGGCCAGGGTACCGGTGGGTACCGTTTGCGGAAACATGGCCGTGAAGCGCTGCCCCGCCAGGTCGTCGCGGCCCACCACCTGCTTGTTGAACTCGTTGTAAATTACTATCTCAAAATCCTCGGCCTGGTCCGCCGCGTCGCGCAGGATGCGCATGACGACAATGGCGGTGGGCGAGGCGTCGAACACGGTTTGCAGCAGGTGGCGGCTTTCGCGCAGCTCCTGGGTGCGCGCGGCCACCCGCTGCTCCAGCTCGGCGCGGTGGTTTTCTTCGGCGAGGCGCAGGGCTTCTTCGGCCTGCTTGCGGGCGGTGATGTTGGTGAAGAGCAGCGCGACGCGGTGCGGCACCGGCCCTTCGAGCGGGTAGGCGTACACGTCGAACCAGCGGTCCAGCACCCGCGCGTACTCCTCGAAACGGACTGGCTCGCCGCTCAGCGCTACTTGTTCGTAGCGCTCGTACCAAGCGTCCTCCAGCTCCGGCATGACGGCGCGCATGGTGTCGCCGCCGAGCAAGGCGGCCTGGGGCATGCTGGTCAGGTGCTCCACCTGGGGGTTCACGTCCAGCCAGCGAAAGTCGGCCGGCCGGCCCGGCCCGGCCGGCGTTACCTCCCCCACCCCAAAGCCCTGGTCCATGGTTTCAAACAGGTGGCGGTACTTGGCTTCCGACACCCGCAGGGCTTCCTCGGTCTGCTTGCGCTCGGTGATGTTGGTGAACAACAGCCCGACGCGACGCGACGCTGGCCCGTCGAGGGCATAGACGTACACGTCGAACCAGCGGCCCAACACTTGCGCGTGTTGCTCGAAGCGCATGGGTTCGCCGGTGAGGGCCACCTGTTCGTATTGCTCGTACAAGAAATCTTCGAACTGCGGTATGACATCGCGCACGGTTTTGCCGCTGAGCAAAGCGGCCCGAGGCATCATGGTCAGGCGCTCCACCTGCGAGTTCGCTTCCAGCCAGCGGAAGTCAATCGGCCGGCCCGGCCCGGCGGGCAGCACTTCGCCCACGATAAAGCCCTGGTCCATGGTTTCAAACAGCATCCGATACTTGGCTTCCGACACGCGTAGCGCTTCTTCGGCCTGCTTGCGCTCGGTGAGGTCGTAGCTCACGGCCAGCACGGCGTCTACCTGGCCGGCCGGCCCGGCCCAGGGCACCCCGTGCGTGAGGAAGATGCGCCCGGCTTGCTCGTGCTCGTGCGCGAACGGGTGGCCGGCCAGCGCCTGCTCCAGCAAGTCCTGAAAGGCGGGCCAGTGGGCAGGCTCGACCATTTCGCGCACGGTGTGGCCCAGAAAATCGGCCGACGTGTGGCCCGCTTGCCGCAGGGCGTCGCCTTCGGCCAGCTGATAGCGCAGCTCGCGGTCCACGACGAACACGGCCGCGCCCGGCAGGTTGGCCAGCAGGAAGTGCTGGCGCTGCTCGCTGGCGCGCAGCGCTTCTTCGGCCTGCCGGCGGGCCGTGATGTCGGTGGCCGTGCCGAACCACTCCGTCAGCTCGCCGCGCTCGTCGAGCAGGGGCACGGCCCGCGAGGATGTCCAGCCCACGGAGCCGTCGGCCTGAAAAACGCGGTGCTCCAGGGCGAAGAACTGCCGGCCCTCGATGGCGGCCCGAATGGTGGGTTCCACCACGGGCCGCTCGGCGGGCGGGATGTAGGCTTCGAGCCAGCTGGTGAGCGGCGCGGCCGTGTCGGCCAGCACGTTGCGGCCGTCGAGGTGCAGCATCTGCTGCCAGTCGGCGCTCATGCGGTAGAGCACGTCGGAGCTGGCCGTGACGAAGAGCCGAAACTGCTCTTCCGAGCGGCGCAGGGCGGTTTCGGCCTGCTTGCGGGCCAGGATGTCGCTGAAGAGCACGGCCACGCGGTGCGCGGCCGGGTCGCCGACGCGGAAAGCGTACACGTCGTAGAAGCTGCCCAGCGCGGCGGCCTCGTGCTCAAAGCGCTGGGCCTCGCCGGTTTGGGCCACGCGCCCGTAGGTCTCGAACCAGAAGTCTTCGTGCGCGGGAACCAGCTCGCGCATGGTGCGGCCCACGGCGTTGACCAGTCCGGTTTGGCGCTCAAAGGCCGGGTTGGCTTCCAGAAAGCGGTAATCGATGGCTTGGCCCTGAGCATCGAACAGGACTTCCACCGTGCAGAAGCCATCGTCGATGGAGTCGAACAGGGAGCGGTATTTCGCTTCCGACGCGACCAGGGCAGTTTCGGCGCGGGCCTGTTCCACGGCGGTCCAGGTGCGCTCGGCCGTTTCCTGCAGCAGGTCGGCTTCCAGGGCGGTCCAGGCCCGCGGGGTGGCCTGGGAGAGGCAGAGCATGCCCACCAGCTGGCCGCCGCGCCGCACCAGCACGTTGAGGTAGGCCAGCACGTAGTTATCGCGGCAGAGCTGCTTGAGATTTTCGTCCATCAGGGGCGAGGTGTCCACGTCGGCCACCACCACGGGGCGGTTTTCCTGCATCACGGCCCGGAACAGGGGCATCTCGCGCAGCGAGTACACTGCCGCCACCGAGGGCAGGCCGGGCCGGGCCGCATCCTGCCGAATGGTTACCAAGTCGCCGGCCACCTCGGCGTAGTAGCAGCGGTCGGCCGCGAAGTAGCGCCGGGCCATGTCCGTTACGGTAGCCTGCACCGCCGCCGCGTCGTCCACCGGCCGCAGCGCGTCGCTCAGGGCCAGCAGATAGGCCTGCCGCCCTTCGGCTTGCTTGCGGGCGGTGATGTCGTGGAAGACGCTGGCAAAGCGGCGGCTGCCGGCGTCGCCCACGCGGGAGATATACATCTCCATCCAGCTGTCGAGCGGGGCGAAATAATTTTCAAACCGCAGCCCTTCGCCCGTCTCCACCACCTGCGCGTACGCTTCGAACCACGCGCTTTCGCTGTCCGGAAAAACCTCCCTGGCGCGCCGGCCCGCCGCGCCCGTCGTGCGCATGATGCGGTCGTAGCTGGGGTTCGTTTCCAGCATCAGCGCGTCGGTGGGCCGGCCCTGCTCGTCGTAGAGCAGCTCACTGACCACGAACCCTTCGTCAATAGAATTGAACAGGGAGCGGTATTTCGCTTCCGACGCGGCCCGGTCGGCCTCGGCGCGGGCGCGCTCCACGGCATCCCAGGTGCGCTCGGCCGTTTCCTCCACGAGCGCGACCTCGAAAGGTGTCCAGTGCCGCGGCGTCCGATAATGCGCGAACAGGACGGCCACCAGCCGGCCGTGCTTCACCAGGGGCTTGGCGATGAAGGCCCGGATGCTGTTTTCCGCGTAAGAAGTGGCCGTAACCAGGTCGGCGTTATCGGGCGTTTCTGCCATGTCATCGACGACCAGCGTGTCGGCGCGCCGCACGGCCGCCACCAGGTCCGGCCCGTAATCATCCAGGCGATAGGTGCCGACGAACGACGCGATGCCGGCCACCCGATACTCGCGCTCGACAGTCGCGTGTTCGTCGTCGGCGTGAACCTCCAAGTAGCCGCAGCGGTCCAGGCGCAGGTGCTCGCCGAGCAGGCGCAGCGCCGTGCTCTGCACTTCACCAGGGTCGGCCAGGGGCCGCAGCGCGTCGCTGAGCGCGAGCAGAAACGCCTGTTGCGCTTCGGCCTGCTTGCGGGCGGTGATGTCGTTGAAGAGCACCCCCACCTGCCGGGCTTCGGGCGGCCCCAGGCGGAAGGCGTGCATCCCGAACCAGCGGCCGAGCGGGGTCACTTGGCGCTCGTAGCGCGTGGGTTCGCCACTCAGCGCCACGCGGCCATACAGCTCAAACCAGAACGGTTCGAGGTCGGGCACCAGCTCGCGGATGGACTTGCCCCGCACGTCGCGCAGGCCCGACTGCCGCTCAAAGGCCGGGTTCACTTCCCGGAAGCGGTAGTCGAGCACCTGCTCACCGGCGGCGTCGAACTCCATTTCCAGGACGCAGAAGCCCTCGTCCATCACGTTGAACAGGGCCAGGTACTGGTCGGTGGTGCGCTGCGTCAGCTCGGCTTGCAGGCGCAGCGCGTCGGCCTGGCTTTGCTTGAGGTCGGTGATGTCCTGCCCAAACAGCACCCAGCCGCCGGGCTGGCGGGCGGCCGAAATAGCCAGCCACCGCGGCGGCTCCGGCAAATAGGCTTCGTGGGCCGTCGCCGCGTCGGGCGCTTCCAGCAGCCGCAGCAGCGGGTCGCTCAAGGCAGCCGGCAGCCCGGCCCCGGCCAGCGGCTGGCCGAGCAAGGCTTCGGGCACGGTGCCACCCCAGCGGGCCGCCTGCCGGTTGACCCGCCGGATAACGCGCTGCTCATCGAGCACCAGCACGCCCCAGGGCAGCGCGTCGAGCAGCCCGTCGGCGGCGAGCAGGGCTTCGAGCGCGGCAGCGTCGGTCAGGGCGGTGGGGGTGGGTATCATGCGGTTCGGGCGAGCGGGTAAGCGTTGCGAAAGTAAACCTACGCCGGTTTTCCGTGCGCGCCAACAGACGAGCTTACTTACTGAGCGTTAGCGCGTAGGCTTCCGATGCTGCCGCGTCGTCTGGGGGTCGGGCGCTTGGTCGCATCGAGCGGTTTTCACGTTTGGGTACGTGGCTCGCCGCCCGCTGGCCTCACCCCCTAGCCCCAGAGCCGTTAAGTGCCGGCTCGCCGCCCGTAAACCCCATCCCCCTAGCCCCCTCTGGCCCCTCCCCCCGATGGGGAAGGGGGGACTAGCCTTAGTTCTAGTTTTAAAACAGACGTGGGATTAGAGCTAGAGACTAAAATTAGTCCCCCTTTCCCCATCGGGGGGAGGGGCCAGAGGGGGCTAGGGGGATGGGGTTTACGGGCGGCGAGCCACGTACCCAGAATCTGCAACAGCAGCTCGTCAGCTCGCCTTTTTCTTGCCGCCGCTCAGCAGCTTGTACAGCAGCCCCAGGCCCAACAGCCAGCCCACGGCCAGCCCCAGCCCGCCCCAGAAGCTCACGCCCGGCAGCAGGCTCAGCAGCGCGGCCAGGCCGGCGAGCACGCCCAGCACCACGCCCACGATGAAAAGCACCGTGCGACCCAACCCAGCTTCGGCCGCGCCCTCGGTGGCAGGAGGACGGCGCAGCAAGGCCCGCGTCAGTCGCCGCGACGGCGCGGCCGGGGCAGGGCGCGCGTCGGCCACGGTCGAAGCGTCGGAGTAGCTCGGAGCAGTTGGCCCTGGCGGCCGGGAGCGCGTTGGTCGGCGCGGGCGGACGACGGCGGCGGCAACTGCATCGGCCTGCGCACTGCCGCCCGCCGGGGCCGGGGCAGCGGAAATTGACGCGCCGGATTCGGCGGGTTTAACGGGGGAAGCACTCGGAGCTTGGGTCAAAGCTTGCGTCGAGGCTTTGGCTAAAGCCAGCGGCGCGGTGGGCGCGGGCTGAAACCGGAACACGGCTTGCTCGCTGCGGCAGCCGGCCAGCAGCAGGACGGGCAGGGCCAGCACTAGAATTTTCTTCATGCGGCCTTATACTCAAAAACCGCGGATAACGTCGGCAATCAGGGCGCAGGCTTCGCGCAATTCGGCTTCGGTGATGACCAGCGGCGGGGCGAAGCGGATGATGTCGCCGTGGGTAGGCTTGGCCAGCAGGCCGCGCTCGGCCAGCGCCACGCACACGTCCCAGGCCGTGCGGCCATCGCTGGTCGGCTTGATAATGACGGCGTTGAGCAGGCCCTTGCCGCGCACCAGGGCCACCAGGTCGGGCCGCTCGCGCTGGAGCTGCCGCATCTCGCCCCGGAAAATTTCGCCCAGCCGCCAGGCGTTGTCGGCCAGCTTTTCGTCCATCAGCACGTCCAACGCGGCCTGCATCACGGCGCAGGCCAGCGGGTTGCCCCCGAACGTGGAGCCGTGCTGACCGGGCCGGATGGTGAGCATGATTTCATCGTCGGCCAGCACCGCCGACACCGGCAGCACCCCGCCGCTGAGCGCCTTGCCCAGAATGAGGATGTCGCCGCGCACGGCCTCGTGGCTGCTGGCCAGCAGCCGGCCGGTGCGCCCTAGCCCGGTCTGAATCTCGTCGGTAATCAGCAGCGCGTGGTGCTGCTTGCAAAGCGCCGCCGCGTTGGCCAGATACCCTACGGCCGGCACCAATACGCCCGCCTCGCCCTGAATCGGCTCAACCAGAAAGCCGCACACGCGCGGGTTTCGCAGGGCGGCTTCCAGGGCCGGCAGGTCGTTGTACGGGATAATCTGGTAGCCAGGGTTGTATGGCCCGAAGCCGCCCGTGCTGTCGGGGTCGGTGCTGAAGGAGATGATGCCCGTCGTGCGCCCGTGGAAATTGCCCTCGGCCACCAGAATCAGCGCCTCATTTTCAGGAATGTTCTTGTGCTGATATCCCCACTTGCGGGCCAGCTTGAGGGCGGTTTCCACGGCTTCGGCCCCGGCGTTCATCAGCAGGGCCTTGTCGTAGCCGAACAGCTCACAAAGCTGCTTTTCGGCGGGGCCTAACTTGTCGTTGAAAAAGGCGCGGGAAGTGAGCGTCAGCTTTTGGGCCTGCTCGGTGAGCGCGCCGATGATACGCGGGTGGCAATGCCCTTGATTGACAGCGGAGTAGGCGGATAGGAAATCGACGTACCGCCGCCCGTCCACGTCCCAGACATGGATGCCCTCGCCCCGGCTCAGCACGACGGGCAGCGGGTGATAGTTGTGCGCCCCGTACTGGTCTTCGAGGGCCATGAGCTGCTCGGCGGTGGCGGTAGCATTGGCGGTGGCGGCGGTGGACAGCGCGGGAACAAGCGTGGCAACGGACATGGGCGGGCGGGGAAAAAAGGCGGCAATTGCCCAAAATTACAACCGGCCCGCTCAGCCCGTCGGCTTCCCCTGACTTATTTACCTGACTCGGCCCGCCCGCTAACTTTGCGGGTCCTATGGAAATTCTGCACCACCCAGACGCCCCCGCCGCCGTGGGGCCGTACTCGCAAGCCATCGTGGCGGGCGGCCTCGTCTTTTGCTCGGGCCAGACGCCCATCGTGCCAGCCAGCAGCCGCATCGAGACGACGACCATCGAAGACCAGACCCGCCAAGTGCTTGCCAACCTGGCTACCGTGCTCTCGGCCAAAGGCTTAAATTTGAGCCACATTGTCAAGACGACAGTTTTTCTGAAAAACTTCGCCGACTTCCCGCGCATGAACGCCGTGTACGCCGAGGTCTTCGGCGCGCACCGCCCGGCCCGGAGCACGGTCGAAGTGTCGCGCCTGCCGCTCGACGCGCTGGTCGAAATCGAGTGCGTGGCCGCCCTGCCCGATGCCTGATAAAGATGCCTGAAAAAACTGATGCCGCCGCCCGCCACACGGCCCGCCTGGCCGAGTTCGCCGCCCGGCCCCTGCTGCCCGGCGATGCCTACTACACGCCCGAAGGCTACACCGTGTTCACAGCCCAGTACCACCTGCGGCGAGGCTACTGCTGCGGCTCGGGCTGCCGGCATTGCCCGTGGCGGAGCGGCGGTGAGGTGGTGAAATAGTGAGGTGGTGAGTTTTTGTGATTTTTTGCTGCCGAGACTGTGCCGGCTCTTTGGCGGCCTGAAGGCATCTAATAGCCTTTCAGTGGCCGTAAAGCGGACCTAAAACTCACCATCTCACCAATTCACCAGTTCCCCGGTTTGGTGGTTAACGAATTTTTGCCGATATTTGCGGCCCGTTTCGCATTCGTATTAACTTCAACTGACTACTATCATGGCCCGAGTTTGTGACCTCACCGGCAAGCGTACCCGCGTGGGTAACAACGTATCGCACGCCAACAACAAGACCAAGCGCAAATTCTACCCCAATTTGCAGAAAAAGCGCTTCTACATCCCCGAGCAGGATGCCTGGATTACGCTCAAAGTGGCCGCCTCCACCATCCGCACCATCAACAAGAACGGCATCATGGCCACCTTGCAGAAGGCGAAGGAGCAAGGCTTTATCGTTTATTAAATCTTCAGGCTTTGAGCTGTTGGCAGTTGGCTGACAGCTTTTTATCAGTCTATCAGCCAACAGCTAATTTCAATCATGGCCAAAAAAGGAAACCGGGTGCAGGTTATCATGGAGTGCACCGAGCACAAGACATCGGGGCAGCCGGGCACCTCGCGCTACATCACCACCAAAAACCGCAAGAACACGCCCGAGCGCATCGAGCTGAAGAAATTCAACCCGATTCTGCGCAAGATGACCGTTCATAAAGAAATTAAATAACCCCTCTTACTTCCCGCATCATGGCTAAGAAAGTAGTAGCAACGCTCAAATCGGCCGACACGAAGAAGTGGGCCAAAATCATCCGGGCCGTTAAGTCGGAGAAAACCGGAGCCTACACCTTCCGCGAGGAAATGGTATCCGAAGATAAAGTGCAGGAAGCCCTGAAAGGCTAAACTGCCCGCTCCAGGGATTCAACCCGGAAAAGCCTCACCTTTGTGAGGCTTTTTTCAGTTTAAGCGGATAGGAGAATTGGCGTTCGAGGGTTATTCTTGAAGGGTAAGCCACCACTCAGGCGACGCTTCGCCGCACTTCCTTTACCCCTCCCAAACCCCTACCCGCTTACCCTCATACCCTTCTTTATGGGCTTATTCGATTTTTTTAAGAAGGACAAGGAAAATGCCGTTCAGCAGCAGGCGCTGGACGAGGGCTTGCAGAAGACCAAAGCCTCGTTTTTCGACCAGCTCAGCAAGGCCGTCGTGGGCAAGAGCACCGTGGACGAGGCCGTGCTCGACGAGCTGGAAACGCTGCTCGTCCACGCCGACGTGGGCATCGACACGACGGTCAAGGTGATTGAGCGCATCGAGCAGCGCGTGGCCCGCGACAAGTACGTGAGCACGAGTGAGCTGGACCGCATTCTGCGCGAAGAAATCGTGGGTCTGCTCGATGCCAACGCCGGGGCTACCGGCTCGCGGGCCGTGCTGGATAGGCCCGACTCGCCGGGCCAGCCGTTCGTGATAATGGTGGTGGGCGTAAACGGGGTGGGCAAGACGACGACCATCGGCAAGCTGGCGCACCGGTTTCACGCGGCCGGCAAAAAGGTAGTGCTCGGCGCGGCCGACACGTTTCGGGCCGCCGCCGTGGACCAGCTCAAGCTCTGGGGCCAGCGCGTGGGCGTGCCCGTCATCGAGCACGGCATGAATACCGACCCGGCGGCCGTGGCCTACGATGCCATCCGCAAAGGCGTGGAAATGGGGGCCGACGTGGTGATTATCGACACCGCCGGCCGCCTGCACAACAAAGTGAACCTGATGAACGAGCTGACCAAAATCAAGCGCGTCATGCAGAAAGTCATCCCCGACGCGCCGCACGAGGTGCTGCTCGTGCTCGACGGCAGCACCGGCCAGAACGCGTTTTTGCAGGCCAAGGAATTCACCCGCGCCACCGAAGTGACGGCCCTGGCCATCACCAAGCTCGACGGCACGGCCAAGGGCGGCGTGGTTATCGGCATCTCCGAGCAGTTCAGCATCCCGGTGCGCTACATCGGGGTGGGCGAGAAGATGACGGACTTGCAACTGTTCGACCGCCAAACGTTCGTGAACTCGCTGTTTAAGAAATAATTGGCCCATCATTTACGGTTGCGGGTCCGCTTTCTCGCGGAGGTACGCGGAGGTAGAACGCAGAGGTTCGCTGAGGCGAAATAAAAAGCTCTGCGCACCTCTGCGTTTTGCCTCCGCGTACCTCTGCGAGAAATTTACATCGCGTGCGTTCTGTGGCTTTTCAGTGGCCCATGAAGCCGCACGGACCACTACGCGGGTAACCCGCTCGCGGCGGCCTCGTCCAGAAACCAGACGGCCTCGCCACCCGCCGGCGCGATAAGCTGCGCGGGATACTGCTGCACATCGCGCACCGGGCCGCGCACCCGCGCCACGGCAGCGGCTTTGTCGGCCCCAAAAACCAGAAACGCCACGGCCCGCGCCTGATTGATAAGCGGCGCGGTGAAGGTGAGCCGCCAGACTTGCTGTTCCGGCAGAAAAACGGCGCGCACCCCGGCGGCCGTTTCGGCCAGCACCGGCGTGTGCGGGAACAGCGAAGCCGTGTGGGCATTGTCGCCGAGGCCGAGCAGAATCAGGTCGAAAATCAGGCTTGGCGAATCCTCTTCCGCACCGAAGAACCGCCGGAGCTGGGTTTCGTAGGCCGCCGCCGCTTCGGCCGGGGCCAGGCGGGTGTCGTAGGCAAAAACGTGGTTGGGCGCGATGCCGAGTGGGTCGAGCAGCGCGAGCCGGGCCATGCGGTAATTACTATCCGGTGCGTCGGCGGGTACGTTGCGCTCGTCGCCGAAAAAGAAATACACCCGCTCCCAGGCCATCTGGGCGCGGTACTCAGCTGAAGCCAGCAACTCGTAGAGTTGTCGCGGCGAGCTGCCGCCCGAGAGCGCCACCACGAACCGCCCCCGCGCCGCTACCGCCGCCCCGGCCCGCGCCACAAAGTAGTCGGCCAGCGCGTGGGCGGGGGTCGGTTGTTTCTTGTTTCTGATTTCTGGTTTCTTGTTCATGGTTGAACTACTTGACTAGTAATGCCCTAAGAAACAAGAAACAAGAAACCTATTTCAGCGGCAGCGTGAACCAGTGGAAGCCGTCTTTGGCAATGAGCGCCTCGGCTGATTCCGGCCCCCAGGAGTCGGCGGAGTAGTTGGGGAAATTCTGGCTGACGCGGCTTTGCCAGGAAGTCAGGATGGGCATAACCAGCTCCCAGGCGGCTTCCACCTGGTCGGCGCGCATGAACAGGGTCTGGTCGCCGGTCATTACGTCGAGCAGCAGCGTTTCGTAGGCTTCGGGCGCTTCGCTGATGTAGGTGCCTTTGTAGTCGAAGACCATGTCCACGGTGTTGAGCATCATCTCCACGCCGGGGCGCTTGGCCTGCACTTGCAGACGGATGCTCATCTCGGGCTGAATGCTGATAATGAGCCGGTTCTGCTTGAGCGATTCGGCCGCTTCGGGCGGAAAGATGAAGTGCGGGACTTCCTTGAACTGGATGGTGATGACCGAGGCCGAGCGGTGCAGGCGCTTGCCGGTGCGCAGGTAAAACGGCACGCCCTGCCAGCGCCAGTTGTCCACGAAAAACTTGACCGCCGCGAACGTTTCTGTGTTCGACTGCGGCGGCGCGCCGGGTTCCTGGCGGTAGCCGGCCACTTGCTGGCCTTCGAGCCAGCCGGGGCCGTACTGGCCGCGCACGGTGTGCTCGCGCACGGCCTCGGGCGTGAAGCGGCGCATGGCCCGCAGCACGTCCACCTTGCGGTCGCGCACTTCCTCAGCCTGGAAACTCACCGGCGGCTCCATCGCCACGATGCAGAGCAATTGCAGCAGGTGATTCTGAATCATGTCGCGTAGCGCGCCCGCGCCCTCGTAGTAGCCGGTGCGCTCGCCCACGCCCAGGCTTTCGGTCACCGAAATCTGCACGTGCTCGATGTAGTTGCGGTTCCAGAGCGGCTCCAGCAGCGCGTTGGCGAAGCGGAAAGCCATGATGTTCTGCACCGTTTCCTTGCCCAGGTAGTGGTCGATGCGATAGACCTGGTTCTCCTCGAAGATGCCCGCCAGCAGCGCGTTTAGCTCGCGGGCCGACTCCAAATCGTGCCCAAATGGCTTCTCAATCACGATGCGGGTGCGCGCGGCATCGGCCGTGAGGCCGGCCTCGGCCAGGTTGCGGGCGATGATGGGGAAAAAATTTGGGGCCACGGCCAGGTAGTAAATCACGTTGGCCTCGGCCTGCCACTCGGCTTCCAGGGCCGCGATGCGGGTGCCGAATTCCTGGTAGGTAACCGCGTTTTGCGCGTCCGACACCTGGTAATACACATGCGGCCCGAAGCCAGCCCAGCGCTCATCCCGCACTTGGCCGCTGCGCGAAAACTTCGAGATGTCTTCGCGCAGATTTCCCCGAAAATCATCGTCCGAAAGCTTGGTGCGGCCCGTGCCAATGAAGGCGAAGCGCTCGGGCAGCCAGTTTTCGAGGTACAGATTATAGAGCGCCGGCCCGAGTTTGCGGGCATTCAAATCGCCGGTGCCGCCAAAGATGACGAAGACGGTTGGCTGGTTTTTGAGCGTGGCATTCATGGGAAAACAAGCAGCAGATGAGCGTTAGGACTCTTTGGTTTCGGCCACCGGCGGCGTGGCGGGCGTCTGGTTCACAACCACGCCGGCCGGGGCTTCCACCTTGTCGCGTAAGCCCGTCCACTGAGTATGAAAAACGCCTTCTTTCCCAATCAGCTCGTAGGTGTGCGCCCCGAAGTAGTCGCGCTGGGCCTGAATGAGGTTAGCCGATGAGCGGGCCGTGCGGAAGGCATCGAAGTAGCTCAGGGCAGCGGCGAAGGCCGGCACGGGCAGCCCGGCCGCCACGGCCGCGCCCACCGTGGCTCGTGCGCCGGGGGCGGCGGCGCGCGTGAGCGTAGCCACGCGCGCGTCGAGCAGCAGGTGAGCCAGGGTTTCGTTTTGCTCGAAGGCGGCGAAAATGTCGTTCAGAAACGCCGAGCGGATAATGCAGCCGCCGCGCCAGATGCGGGCGATGGTAGCCAGGTGCAGGTCGTACTTAAACTCGGCCGAAGCCTGCGCCAGCAGGTGCATACCCTGGGCATAGGTCTGTATCATGCTGAAGTACAGCGCCTGCTCCAGTTGGGCCAGCAGCGCGCCGCGCTCGTCGGACAGGGTCTGGTTGTCAGCCGGATATAGCCCGGCGAGCTGCTCGCGCAGGGCCTTGTACTTGGATAAATCGCGCGAGGCGACGGCCGCGTCTATCGTCGGAATGGGGCTTTGCAGGTCCATCGCCACCTGCGACGTCCACTTGCCGGTGCCCTTCGAGCGCGCCTCATCCTTGATGTCGTCGAGCAGCAAGTGGTCAGTGCCGGGGTTTTCAAACTCGAAAATGTCCTTCGTAATGTCGAGCAGAAAGCACTGGAGCCGGCCCGCGTTCCAGCCCGCGAACACGGCCTGAATGGCGGCGTTGTCCAGCCCCAGCCCGACTTTGAGCAGGCCGTAGGTTTCGGCGATGAGCTGCATCAAACCGTACTCGATGCCGTTGTGGACCATCTTGACGAAGTGGCCCGCCGCGCCCGGCCCCATGTAGGCCACGCAGGGCGCGCCATCGACTTTGGCCGCGATGGCCTCGAAGACGGGCTGCATCGTTTTATAGGCATCGCGGTCGCCGCCCGGCATCATGCTCGGCCCGAAGCGCGCGCCTTCCTCGCCGCCGCTCACGCCCATGCCGAAAAAGTGCAGCCCGGCCGCTTCGAGCGCCGTAGCCCGTCGCTCGGTGTCGGTGAAGTGCGAATTGCCGCCGTCTATCAAGATGTCGCCGGCGCTGAGCAGCGGCTGCATCTCGGCAATTACGCTGTCCACGATGGCCCCGGCCGGCACGAGCAGCATAATGGCGCGCGGCGCGCGGATGCTTTGCACGAACGCGGCCGGGTCGGTGAAGCCCGCCACGGGCTTACCCGCGCCTTCCTGGCCGAGCAGGTCCACCTGCTTCTGGTTTTTGTCGTAGCCGGCGACGGCGAAGCCGTGGTCGGCCATGTTGAGCAGCAGGTTGCGGCCCATCGTGCCGAGACCAATCATGCCGAAGGCGAAGGAAGGGGACATAGTGGATTGGGGATTAGAGATTTGAGTTTACTAAGACATGAGACGTTAGACATGAGACATGAGACTTTTTTCTGGACTTATACCACTGCCTAATTTCAGAAAAAGTCTCATGTCTCATGTCTAACGTCTCATGTCTTAGTAGAATCAACCAGTTGGGCTAAACAGATTTTCAGGGTCTGAGCGAGGAACAGCATCAGCGCTGGCTTGACAAGAGCCAGTTAAATTGCCGGTCGAATAAATGGGTAATTAACCGCTGCCACACGAAAGCCAAGCTACGCGAAAGCCGGCGGCCCCGTTACGGCGCGCTTACGAAAACCAGTGCGGGGCGAATTGGGCGAGGTTGTCGGTGATGAGGCTTTGGGGCTGCTCGCGGATGCCCAGGCCGGCGGCTTCGCCCGCCACCACCCAGGCCCCGAGCACCGGCAGCCAGCCGTCGAAGGTTTCGATGGGAAAAAAGCGCTGGAGCACGAACCCTTCCGCGCCGTACTCGCCGTCGCGCGCTTCGAGCACTTGCCCGTCTTCGACGATGCTCGTGTTCTGTCCTTCACGGCCAAGCACGGGCTTGCGGCACCACGCGCCAGCGTAAGCGCCGGGGTCGGTGGCCGGCACGTAGTGGCTTTCGAGCAGCAGCCGGTGGCCCGGAAACAGCTTCCACAAATACACCAGCAGCATCTTGTTGGCGAGAATAGCCTTGTAGGGCGGCTCTATCCAGGTGGTCGTCTCGTAGTTGGGCGCCAGGTATTCGGCAAACTCCTCGCGCAGCAGCCACTCCCAGGGATAAAGCTTGAACAGGTGGCGAATGGGCTGCCCGTCGGGCGCGCAGAAGCGGTTGCCCTGGTTGCTGTCCACGCTGATTTCGTCCACGTAGAGCAGCCGCGTGGTGTAGCCCGCCTGTCGGGCGCACTCGGCCAGGTAGGCCACGGTCATGTAGTCCTCGGCCGAGTCGCGGGCGCAAGCCAAGTGCAAGTCTATTCCGCCAGCGGCATCGGCGGACAACTCGGCCCGGCAGGCGCGCAGGTGGCCCACCAGGCGCTCATGCAGACTGTTCCACTGGTCGGGCCGACCGGCGCTGCGCAGCCAGTCGTGCTGCACGACGGCCGCTTCGAGCAGGGCCGTGGGCGTGTCGGCGTTAAATTCGAGCAGCTTGAGGTCGCCCGTGCGGCTGTCGTAGCCTAGGTCAAAGCGGCCGTAGAGCGACACGTCGTCCTCGCGCCAGCTCCGCTTAATCAGCTCGGCGTGGGCGCGCGGAATGCAAAACTCGTCCCACAGCTCGTGCTCAATAACGTGGCGCACGACGCTCAGGCACATCTCAAACAGCTCGTTGGTGGCGGCTTCGAGGCGGTCCACCTCATTGGCCGTGAGCTGGTAGGCGCTGGTTTCGGCGTAATACCCTTCGTGGTAGAGCATACCGCGCTCCTGCAAGCGGGCGGCCAGGTCGGGGCGCGGGGTGATGAGGTGGCGCTGCATCAGCTACCGGATGAGCTGTGGGCCGACGAGCCGAAGCCGCCGGAGCGAATGCCGCTGCCGTGGCTGCCGCCGCTAACGCGGCTGGGCACGTAGCCGGGGCGACTGATTTCCTGGGTCGTGCCGCCCCGGTAGCTGCCAGGGCTAATCAGGCCGGCGTAAATCGGGAACCAGCTGCCCTGGTAATGCCGGTACGAGCGGCCGTTGCGCACCGTGTCGCGGGTCGCGCCCTTGGAGCCGGCCCCCGTAATCCACTCCGGCTCCTTCGGCTGCTGCTGACAGGCGCTGACGGCGGCCGCGAAGGCCAGGGAAAGAAAGATGGCGGGTTTTTTCACGGGATGGGTAAAGCAAAAAGCAGCGGCTGACTGCAACCGCGTTCGCGCGAGCAAATAAAGTGGCGCGCCGACTACAAGTTCTGCACCGCGAGCACCCGCACGGCCGGGTCGCGGTCGGCGAAGTCTTTTGTGTTTTAGGTCAGCAGGTCGGCCCCGGCGGCGCGGGCCGTGGCCAAGATGGCCGCATCGGGAAATTTCAGCCCCTTGAACTGCTTGCGATACAGGATGGCATAGTAAGCTTCGGCATCGCCGAAGGGTACCTTCTCCAAACCGGCTAGCAGCGCTATCATGCGCTGTTCCTCAGCGGAGTCAGGAAAATTAAAGCCCAGCGCTTCAGTGTACGCGACGTAGGAAACTAGCAAACGGTCGTAGCGAGTACGCAGCAATCGGATATCAAACTGCTGTTTAGATATCGCAATCAGGATATTCGTGTCAAGAACCAGCAAGCGGTCAGCCATCACTTAGCGGTCAAATTCTCGTTCGTCATTGGCTCGCAGCTCGCGCTGCCAGGTCACCGCGTCGGTGATAGTCGGATAAGGGTCGTGTCCTTCGAACGCCTCGTAGGCGCGGGCCAAAGCGTCCCAATCGGTGTGGCCGATGGGCACGGAGGCTGTTGGCTCGGGCTGTAGCACTATCCGCAAGCGGGCATTGGCCAGCGCCTCGTGGCCAGCCGGCAAATCGAAGCTGACGTGGCCGTTCTCGGCCTGGGTGTGAATTTCGATGACTTCCATATCTCAAATATAAACGGCCAGCGGAAGCTTACCCCACCAGCACGGCCTCGCTCACGGCGATTTCTTCCAGGATGCCGAACACCTCCTCGCCGACCTCGGCCCCGACGAGGCGGGCGCGCCAGTTTTTGGCCCCCTCCAGGCCGCGGAAGTAGTGGGCGTAGTGGCGGCGCATCTCGAAGATGCCGGCTTTGGGGCCTTTCCAGCTCAGGCTTTTCTCGAAGTGCAGCCGGCACATGGCCACGCGCTCGTCGAGGGTGGGCGGGGCGAGCTTCTGGCCGGTAGCTAAGTAGTGCTTGACTTCCCGAAAAATCCAGGGGTAGCCGATGGCCGCGCGCCCAATCATTACGCCGTCCACGCCGTACTGGTCGCGGTAGCGGGCGGCTTTTTCGGGCGAGTCGATGTCGCCGTTGCCGAAAATCGGAATGCGAATGCGCGGGTTTTCCTTGATTTTGGCGATGAGCCGCCAGTCGGCCTCGCCCTTGTAGAGCTGCACGCGGGTGCGGCCGTGGACGGTGAGCGCCTCGATGCCGACATCTTGCAGGCGCTCGGCCACTTCCTCCACGTTCTTGGTGTCGTCGTCCCAGCCCAGGCGGGTTTTCACCGTCACGGGCAGGGGCGTGTTGCGCACTACGGCCGCGGTCATGGCCACCATCTTCGGGATGTCGCGCAGCAGCGCCGCGCCCGCCCCGCGCAAGGCCACCTGCTTAACGGGGCAGCCGTAGTTGATGTCAATCAAATCCGGCCCCGCCTCGGTGCTAATGGCCGCGCACTCGCCCATCGTGGCCACGTCGGAGCCAAAGAGCTGAATGCCGATGGGCCGCTCGTAGTCGAACACGTCGAGCTTCTGCCGGCTTTTGGCCGCGGCCCGAATCAGGCCCTCGCTCGAAATGAACTCGGTGTACATCAGGTCCGCGCCGTTCACCTTGCACACGGCCCGGAAGGGCGGGTCCGACACGTCCTCCATCGGGGCGAGCAGCAGCGGGAAGTCGGGGAGCTGGATGTGGCGGATGCTGGGCATGGTCGGGTAGCTGGGGAGGACGGCGGGCGCGGGCGTGGTCATGCAGCGCGCAGCGAAGCATCTCGCTCGCCTCGTTGCTAACGGTTGCTTACGTTCGAGTTTACTGCGCCACGCGAGATGCTTCGCTGCGCGCTGCATGACAATGCCCGCGCCTGCCAACAATTTACGCCGCAAATTTACGCCCCCTTACCGCACCTTATTTTCCCGTTGATGACTAACCCGTCCGCTTCCGCTCCGCACCCGGCCTGGCAACTGCTATTGCTGGTGGGCCTGGGCGTGGCGGGCCTGAGCCTGGCGAGCCTGCTGGCGCTGGGCCTGATTGCCGGGGTATTGGGCTTGAGCGTGGCGCAATTTGGGCAGCTCTCGGCCGCGCCGGGCAGCCTGCCCCACGGCTGGGCGGCGCTCATGCTGGTGCAGGGCCTGAGTTTCGCCGGGCTGGGCGCGGGCGTGGCCGTGCTGCCGCGACTGTGGCGGCAGTCGGCCGGGCGCTATTTCAACCCCCGGCCGCTGGGGGGGGCGTGGTGGCCGGCGGCGGCGGGCCTGCTCATCCCCGTGCTCGTGCCGGCCCTGTCGGTAGTAGCGAGCTGGAACGCTGCCGCGCGCTTTCCGGCCTGGGCGGCGGGCTTCGAGCAGTGGGCGCGGGCCAAAGAAGATGAGGCCCTCGTGCTCACGAAGTTTCTGACCAACTTCCCCGACATGGCACACCTGCTGGTGGGCCTGCTGGTGGTGGCCGTGGTGCCGGCCGTGGTCGAAGAGCTGGTGTTTCGGGGCGTGGTGCAGCGCAACCTGGTGCGCTGGACCGGCTCGCGCACGGTGGGCGTATGGCTGGCGGCGGCCGTTTTTTCGGCCGTGCATTTCCAGTTTTTCGGTTTCGTGCCGCGCCTGCTGCTGGGCCTGCTGCTGGGGTATTTGTATGAGTGGAGCGGCAACATCCTGCTGCCGATGGCGGCGCACTTCACCAACAACGCCTTGCAGCTCATTCTTTTGTACGTAGTGCAGCACCGGGCGGCGGTGCCGGCCGCGCTTAATCCCGATGCCAACGTGGCGCTGCCCTGGCCGCTGGTGGCCCTGTCGGCGGTGCTCGGCGCGGGCGGGCTGTACGGGCTGTGGCGGCAAACGCGGCCGGTGCCGGTTGGTTTGGCCGAAGGGCTGCCTACGCTGCCGCCCCCGCGCCCGGCCGGGAGCGCCTGAGCCACTCACGTAGCGTCGTGGCTTCTTCCCGGCTGAGGCTGCGCTTGGGCAGTAGCAGATACAACCGCGGAAATGGCCGCACCAGCAGGTAAAAATCCGTGGTGGATTCCTGCCAACTCACTACCCAGGCCCAGCTCTGTTCCGCGGCGGGTTGGCCAGGGTCGTCGGGCCGCACCAGCAAGTCGTTGGCCCGAAAGGTTACCTCGCCCCGAAACCCGCTCGCCCGTTGCGCCCAGGCACTACCCACCATGGCCAAACCCGACAGGGCGCACAAACCGGCAAAAACAACCAGCGCGGTCAGCCCGAAACTACCCGCCGGACTGGGCTTGTCCGCGCCCAGCAACACCCGGCCCGCGCCCGCCAACCCGCTGACCAGCGCATAGCGCCACACGCTACGCCGTCGGAAATTGTGGAGCTTGCCCAGCAGGTTGGATTGAAAAGAGGGGCCAAATTTTCGGCTTATTTGCGTAATCATCGGGAGGCGTACCGGTTTGGTGGCGGAAATTACTCGGCCGAGTTGACTACTCAGTAAGCCAGGAGCTGTACGGCTGGGGGAAGGTTAGCGGCCAACGCCACCCCCCCGGCCCTACTTTTGCCCCGCTTTGAACTCCGACCCCACACCCGCCGCGCCCGCCGACCAAGCGGGCAACCAAGCCAGCAGCCAAGCCAGCAACCTGCGCCTGCGCATTATCTGGGGAACCATCGCGGGGGCGGGGCTGGCGGGCTGCACCTGGGGCGGACCGGTGTCGTTCGGGCTGTTTTTCGGGGGCGTGTCGGCGATTATGCTCAAGGAATTCTACCGCATCATGCGGGCCAGCGGGCAGCGGCCGGCGAGCTGGCTGGGCGGCATCGCGGGCGGGCTGATTTTCGTCTGGATGCACTGCTTCACGGGCTACCTCTACTACGCCCGCCGCTTTGGCTGGCCCACGAGCTGGACGTTCTACCCGCCCCCGCTGGCCTTGCCCAAATCGCCGGCCCTGGCCGATGCCTGGGCCAGCCTCATGGCGGGCCTGCAAAACACGGGCTACCTCTGGCTCGCCTTCAGCGCCGGGCTGATGACGGCCCTGCTCATCCGCGAAATTATTCGCTGGCCCCATCATGGGCAGCCCTTCCTGAACCTGGCCGCCACGCTGGCCGGCTTGTTCTACGTGAGCCTGCCGATGAGCCTGCTCAACACGCTCGCTTTTCACGGACCCGAGTTTCAGCCGCGCTACGTGTTCGCGTTCATCCTGCTGATTTGGGGGGCCGATACGGGCGGCTACATCGCGGGCCGGCTGTTCGGGCGGCGCAAGCTGGCACCTAATATTTCGCCCGGCAAAACGTGGGAAGGCTGGGCGGGCGGGCTGGCGTTGGCCCTGTTCGCGGGCTGGGTGGTGGCGGGCTGGCTGCTGCCGGCCGTGCCGCTGAGCCAGCGCCTGGTGGCGGCCGGCATGGTAGCCGTCTTCGGCCCGCTCGGCGACCTGGCCGAAAGCATGCTCAAGCGCAGCGCCGACGTGAAAGACTCCGGCTCGTTTCTGCCCGGCCACGGCGGATTGCTCGATAGGTTCGACGCTTTCTTGCTGGTGTTGCCCGTGCTGGCATTATTGCAAGCACTGTTTTCTTGAACGTGCTGATGTGCAGATTGTCTCTCTGGTGGTAATGGTTTCTTCAGAGGACCATTCACACATCCGCACATCCAGCACATTAGCACATCCAAAACGCATCAGCACATCAACAATACCTTTGCCGGGCTTTTTCGTACGTTCAGCCACCCTCTCATTTCCCACCCACCCACTTCCCTCCACCCTTCCTTATGGCCGCTACCACCGTTTACAAAGAGCCAGCCCCGCGGGTTGAAAACACCGAAAACCCGCTCGAATCCATGATGTCGCGCTTCAACATCGCGGCGGAGATTCTGGGGCTGGACGACACCACGTACGAGGTGCTCAAGGCCCCCGACAAGCAGGTCATCGTGCACCTGCCGGTGATGATGGACGACGGTAAGGTGCACGTGTTCGAGGGCTACCGGGTGGTGCACAACACCATTCTGGGGCCGAGCAAGGGCGGCATTCGCTACGACCACAACGTGAACCTGGACGAGGTGAAGGCCCTGGCCGCGTGGATGACCTGGAAGTGCGCCGTGGTAGACATTCCCTACGGCGGGGCCAAGGGCGGCATCATCTGCGAACCGACCCGGATGAGCGTCGGCGAGCTGGAGCGCCTGACCCGCGCCTACACCATCTCGATGAAGGACGTCTTCGGGCCGGACCGCGACATTCCGGCCCCCGACATGGGCACCGGCCCGCGCGAGATGGCCTGGATAATGGACGAATACTCGAAGACCGTGGGCCAGACGGCCTCGGCCGTCGTTACGGGCAAGCCCCTTGTGATGGGCGGCTCGCTGGGCCGCACCGAGGCCACCGGGCGCGGCGTGATGGTCTCGTGCCTGGCCGCGCTGGCCAAACTCGGCATGAAGCCCGAAGAGACGTCGGTGGCCGTGCAGGGCTTCGGCAACGTCGGCTCGTGGGCAGCCAAACTGTTGTTTGATAAAGGACTGAAGGTGAAGGGTGTGTCCGACATTTCGGGCGCGTACTGGAACGAGGCCGGCATCAACGTGGATGAGGCCATCGCCTACAAAAACGCCCACGGCGGTCGCCTCGAAGGCTACACCGGTGCCAACCCGATGGACCCCGACAAGCTGCTCACCTCCAAAGTAGACGTCATCGTGCCCGCCGCCGTCGAGGATGTCATCACCGAGCACAACGCCCACGACATTCAGGCTAAGCTTATCGTGGAAGGGGCCAACGGCCCGACTTCGGCCTCGGCCGACCCGATTATCAATGAGAAAGGCATCCTCGTCGTGCCCGACATCCTGGCCAACTCCGGCGGCGTAACCGTCAGCTACTTCGAGTGGGTGCAGAACAAGCAGGGCTTCAAGTGGAGCCTCGACATGGTGACCGACCGCGCCGACCGCATCATGAACGACGCGTTCGAGAAGGTTTATGCCACGAGCCAGCAGTACAACATCCCGATGCGCATCGCGGCCTATGTGGTGGCCATTGACAAGGTGGCGCAGACGTACAAGTACCGGGGCGGCTATTAAATCGCGGATTTTGCGGACAGCTCGTCGGGTGTTGGAAGCTCGTCAAGTGTTGGATTCAAACGCAGGGTGGATAACAACCAAATGGTCTCCATCGAACTTAGTCTTGTCACACCTGATTCTGGGGTAGCGCTTGCCCGGACGAGAGCTTACGTTTGAATCCAACACTTGACGAGCTTCCAACACCCGACGAGTTGTCCGCAAAATCTGCGATTAAATCCAACATCTGGCGAGCTTCCAACGCCCAACGAGCAATCCGCAAAATCCGCGATTAATGGTTAAGGTACACAAAGAAGGTCGCCGCATTCTCTTCGTTACGCTGCTCGTGCTGCTGGCGCTGAACCTGCTGCTGAGCCACTACAATGGCCCGAACGTGGCCTTCAACCGCGTGTTCGCGGGCGTGTCGGTGGTGGCGTTTCTCACGCTGCTCCAGTTTTTCCGCTCCCCGTACCGCAAGCTGCTCACCCACGAAGACCTGCTGCTGGCCCCGGCCGACGGCAAGGTCGTCGTGATTGAGGAAGTGCAGGAAACGGAGTATTTCCAGGCCCCGCGCCGGCAGATTTCGGTGTTCATGTCGCCCATCAACGTGCACATCACCCGCAACCCGGTGTCGGGCATGGTGAAGTATTTCAAGTATCACCCCGGCAAATATTTGCTGGCCTGGCACCCCAAAAGCTCAACCCAGAACGAGCGCACGACGGTAGTGGTCGAGAGCGATGCCGGCCCGCTGGTGCTGTTTCGGCAGATTGCCGGGGCCATGGCCCGCCGCATCGTGTGGTACGTGAACGAGGGCGACGAGGTGAGCCAGGGCGAGGAGTTTGGCTTCATCAAGTTCGGCTCGCGCGTGGACGTGTTCGTGCCGCTCGACGCGGACGTGAAAGTGCAGCTCGGCCAGAAAGTGAAGGGCGGCGAAACGGTGCTCTGCCAGTTTAAGAGCTGATTATTGTAAGCGTTGCTGGTTGCTTATTGCTTGGTCATTGCAAGGCGGAACGGGCAGATAACAAGCAACGAGCAACGAGCAACTACTTGAGCAGCCGTGCGGTGGCCGGCAAGTGCGTCGCCACGTAGCCTAGCAGCAGCGAGAGGCCCATACTTAGCAGAAAACCCAGCAACAGCGGCCCCAACCAGCCCCGCGGCCGAAACTGGTACGTGCCCACGAAGCGCGGCCAGAACCAGAGGACGTAGGTGAGAATAGCGGGCAGATTGAGCACCGACAACAACCACGGATTCAGCGCGTAGCCTTGCGTCCGCAGGTATTTCATCAGCCAAATCTCGCCCGCCAGGTAGCCCACCACGAACGCGGCCAGCCCCCAGATGACGCGCCCCCGGCCCACGCGCCGCAGGTTGAGAGCCAGCAGCACGGCCCCGGCCACGATGGTAGTGAAGAGCACCGAGAACAGCACGATAACGCCCGGCGTGTACAATTCGGGTTGCTCGTCGGCCGCCGCCGGGCCGTTGCCGCCAGGCTTGGCATGGGGGCTGGCCTCAGTTGGCTGGGCCGCCGCTTCGGTCGCCAGCGCGGCTTCGAGCTGGGGGCGCAGGGTGGCTTCCTCGGCGGCGGGCTGGCCCCGAACGCGCAGCTCGGCCAGGGCCGCCAGCACGGCCCCTTCGCGGTACTGGGCGTAGTCGCGCACGTAGTCGCGCAGCGTCGCGTCGGGCTTGAGCGCCATTTTGGCCGCGTAGTCTTCCATGAGAGTTCGTAACACCGCGCATTGCGTCGCGGGAGAGCAGGGCAATAACCCGGCATCTGGCCGGGGGTTCAGGGCGCGGGGCCAGTGGACTTGGGCTATACGGCGGCGCGCGCGGGTCGGTGCACGGGCTGGTGCGTTGACCGGCGTACCATCGCGGTTACTGCCAATCGCTGGCCGGCGCGGCAAGTTCGGGCGCGGCGGCGCGGCGCGCCCGAACTTGCCGGCCATATGCAGCTTTTTCTTCGTTTCGCGGTGGCGCAGCCGCCGGCCCAGGTGCTGGCCGGCTTCACCAAAAGTTTGTTTCTGGCCCTGGCCCCGCCCTTCCCGAAGCTCCGGCTGTTGCGCTACGATGGCTCGCAGACGGGCGACATCGTGGAGATGGAGCTGAACGCGCTCGTGGCCCGCCCGCGCTGGACGTCACTCATCACGGCCCACGGCGCGCTGCCCGACGGCACCTTGTACTTCGTGGACGAAGGCACCCGGCTGCCCGCGCCACTGCGCCAGTGGCGGCACCGCCACCTGATTCAGCCGGCCCCCGGCGGCGGCAGCGTCATCGTCGAAGATATTAATTTCAGCACCGGCCGTGTTTGGCTCGATTGGCTGATTCGGCCCGCCCTGTGGGCGCAGTTTGCCTTGCGTGGGCCGGTCTATCGGCGGGTGTTCGCAAGGAGCAAGGAGCAAAGAGCAATTCAGCTTTGACTACTTTGGGCCTGTTCCGAATTGCTCCTTGCTCCTTGCTCCTTGCTAATTGTCTCAGGCGTTCGCGCTCGCCCTGGGCGACGAGGCGGCCGGTGAGCAGGCGGCCGAGGCGGGGCCAGAGGTTGCCGAGCTTGGCCAGCGCGCCCCGGCTGCCGGGCAGCAGAATCTCGACCTCGCCCCGGCCCAGCGCCCGCTCGAACACGGCCCGCTCAACGTCTTGCACGGCCAGCGCGGCGGGGCCGGAAAAGCTGAGCGCGGCCGCCGGAAAATCAAGCTGCTGGGTGAGCATGTTGGTGCTGACTAAATCGGGGCAGATGACTGACGCGCGCACCCCACGCCGGGCCAGCTCCCAGGCCACGGCCAGCGTGAAACCGCGCACCGCGTACTTGGTGGCGCTGTAGATGGGCAGGCCGTGGATGGGGGCCACGCCGGCCAGCGAGGCGATATTTATCAGATGCCCCCGGCCATGGCTGCTAAACAGTTGCGCGGCCAGCCGCGACCCGTAAAGCACTCCTTTCAGGTTTACATCGACTTGCGCGTCGATGGCGGCCACGCTCAGCTCGGCCCCAAACTCGGGCCGCACCACGCCGGCGTTATTGACCAGCACGTCGAGCACGCCGAAGCGGCCCAGGGCTTCGGCGAGGGCCGCGTCCCAGGCGGCGACGCTGGTTACGTCGTGGGCCAGGGCCAGGCAGCGGGCGGGCTCGAAACCGGCCGTAGCCGCGAGCAGGGCGGGCAAGTCGTGGTCGGTGGCCACCACCTGCCAGCCGCGCCGGTAAAACGCCCCGGCCAGGTGCCGCCCGATGCCCTGCGCCGCGCCGGTGATGAAAACAGTTTGGGACATTGGGTTTTTGGTGCTTAGTGCTTAGTGCTTGGTGCTTAGTGCCTGGTGCTTGGTGGTAACTTGGGCAGGGCAAGGTAGGGCTGTTTGTGCTCTGCGAACTTCTGCGGAACTCTGCGAGAACTTACGTCCTAAAACCAAGCACCATGCTATTCCCAATACTCGCCGGCCTGGCCGCCACTGCCGGAGTTGGCCTGGCCCTCAACGCCTGGGCCGAGCGCCGCCTGCTGCGCCCGGACCGCCGCTACCCACGCGCGCCGGAGCAGCCCGCCGCGCTCAGCCAGCGCCGGCTGGTGTGCGTCGGCGACTCGCTCACCCACGGCAACATGAGCGCGAGCTACGTCGAGCCGCTGGCCGCGCGCCTGGCCGGGGCATTTTATCAACCCGGCTGGCAGGTGCTCAACGCCGGCATCAACGCCGACCTAACCGAAACCCTGCTCGCCCGTCTCGACGATGTGATTCGGGCGCGGCCCACGGCCATTACCCTGCTCATCGGCTCGAACGACGTGAACGCCACGCTGAGCGCGGCCGGCCTGAACCAGTACCGCCGCCTGGGCAAGCTGCGCGGGCCGGCCCGACCCTCGGTCGCCACGTTTGAGGCCAACCTGACGACCATCGTGCGCCGCCTGCGGGCCGAAACCAGCGCCCCGCTGGCCCTGCTCTCGCTGCCGCCTATCAGCGAAGACCTGGACCACGAAGCCAACCGCCGAGCTGAGCTGTACAGTCAGCTAATCAAGCAGATAGCCCAGCGGGAAGGGGTCGCCTACCTGCCCCTGCGCGAGCGTCTGCTGGCCGAGCTGCGCGCCCGTCCCGGCCGGCCCCGTGCGCGCCATGAGCAAACTACCCGGCTCGTGCGCCTGGCCCTGCTGCGTCATTACGCGCTGGGCCAGAGCTGGGACCGCATCGCCGCCAGCCACGGCTGCCGCTTCCTCACCGACAACCTGCACCTGAACGCGGCCGGCGCGCGGATAGTGGAAGAGCTGATTGCGGAGTGGCTGGCAACGGGGCTTTAGCTGAGGTTTAGGGAGTGGGGGGTCGTTGTCTTGCTTCGCTGCGCTCTGCATGACAACGACCCCCCACTCCCTACTTCCCCGGCAGCGCCTCAAACTCGCTGGCCGGGCGCGCCGGCTGGCCCGGCCGCAACACCCGCACCTGCCCGTCTTGCACGAGCAGCGCGGCCCGCGCCAGGCCCAGAAACAGCCCGTGACCGGCCACGCCGGGGATGGCCTGCAGACGCAGGGCCAACGCCCCGGGGTCGGAAATTTCTCCGAAGTGGCAGTCCACGAGCAGGTTGTGCTGGTCGGAAAGCGCGGGCTGGGCGGGGTCAGTTTTACCCATGCGCAGCACGGGCGCGCCGCCGAGGGCGGCCACCGCGTCGAGCACCCAGGGCAGGGCGAAGGGCACCACTTCGAGCGGCAGCGGGAAGGCGCCGAGCCGGGCCACGAGCTTGCTCGAATCGGCGATGACGAGCAGGTAGTCGGCGGCGGTTTCGATGATTTTTTCGCGCAGCAACGCCCCGCCGCCGCCCTTGATGAGGCGCAGGCCGGCATCCAGCTCGTCGGCCCCGTCCACGGCCAAATCGAAGCGCAGCCCCCGGCGCGGCTCTACGAGCGGGATGCCGACCTCGCGGGCCAGCGCCTCGCTCGCCAGCGAAGTGGCCGTGCCCCGCACTCGCAAGCCCCCGGCCCGCGCCCGCGCCCCGAGCTGCCGGATGAAGTGCGCGGCCGTGCTGCCCGTGCCCAGGCCCAGCGTCATGCCGTCGCGCACCCAGCCCACGGCCACGGCGGCGGCAAGCTGTTTTTCGTGGTCGAGCGCTTGGGCGGCGTTCGCGGCGGGCGGCAACGGGGTTAAGGACGGGGTGTTGGTCGGGTCAGTCATGAGAAATGTGTATCAGCAATGTAAGACGGAGTGGCACTCCGTTTTGTCGCGTAGCGACAAGCTTGCGCCAGGGCAACAAGTTAACGGGCCGGTAGCGGGGCGGCCGTGAATTGCCGCTGCACGGCAGAACGGAGGGCCACTCCGCTCTACAGCTTACCAAAGGAGGCATTCGCTCAGCCCCGCAACAGCCCACGCCCGAGCAAATACTCCGCGATTTGCACCGCGTTGGTGGCCGCGCCCTTGCGCAGGTTGTCGGCCACAATCCACAGGTTGAGGGTGTTGGGCTGGGTTTCGTCGCGCCGCAGGCGGCCCACCAGCACCGCGTCGCGGCCGTGACTGTCTTTCGGCATCGGGTATTGATTTTGGGCCGGGTCGTCCACGACTTCCACGCCGGGCGTTTGCCGCAGTAGCTCGCGCACGTCGGCCAGGTCGAAATCGTGGGCGAACTCCACGTTCACGGCCTCGGAATGGCCGCCGAGCACGGGCACCCGCACGCAGGTGGCCGTGACGCGGATGCGCTCGTCGCCCATGATTTTCTGGGTTTCGAGCACCATTTTCATTTCCTCCTTCGTGTAGCCGTTGGGCTGAAACACGTCGATGTGGGGCAGCACGTTCAGGTCGATGGGGTGCGGGTAGGCGGGGTGCGCCACGGGCTGCCCGGCCCGCTCGGCCCGCAGCTGGTCCACGGCCTTTTGGCCCGTGCCGGTTACGCTCTGGTAGGTGCTGACGACGACCCGCCGGACCTGGTATTTTTTATGCAACTCATTTAAGGCCACTACCAGTTGAATGGTCGAGCAGTTCGGATTAGCGATGATTTTATCCTTCGCCGTGAGCACGTACGCATTCACTTCCGGCACGACGAGCTTCTTGTCGGGGTCCATGCGCCAGGCGCTGGAATTGTCCACGACCGTCGTGCCGACCTCGGCGAAGCGCGGGGCGAACTCGCGGGACACGTCACCGCCGGCCGAAAACAAGGCCAGCGCGGGCCGAGCCGCGATGGCGGCATCCATGCTCAGCACTGGGTACTTTTTTCCCTGAAACTCAACCAGCTGCCCCACCGAGCGGGCCGAGGCGACGGGCAACAGCTCCGTGACGGGAAAGCCGCGCTCGGCCAGCACGCGCAGCATTTCGGTGCCCACCAGGCCGGTGGCACCCACGAGGGCAACTTTCATGCGATGACGTTTTGATAATCGGCTATCCGGCCAAAGCAAGCGGCCGCCGGGCCGAGCCGCAAATGTCGGCGCGCTGGCGTTATTTAGCTCCTAAACCAGACGGGTGCGCTGGCTAACCTTGCTGCCATGAAGCTCCTTACGCTGCTGCTGTTGTTTCTGGCCTCGCTCACGGCCCGCGCCCAGCTCACGGACTCGTTCGCCAACGGCAACTTCACCCAAAACCCGGTCCATCCT